>Ga0307513_10001724_pt1 | contig 31187 bp, 28 predicted proteins | sample 15_EM_MG_FD_202174 | JGI IMG/M metagenome (GOLD analysis project Ga0307513, IMG submission 202174) | Populus trichocarpa ectomycorrhiza microbial communities from riparian zone in the Pacific Northwest, United States - 15_EM | ecosystem: Host-associated > Plants > Roots > Unclassified | place... | reverse complement strand
GTATATCATGATAAATGTGAAATCTCGGCTAATGGCGATGGTGGGAACTTTCAATATCGTGTTATAAGTCCGACGCAGTGGACATGGGAGGGGGAAGTGGGGATGACGATCGCTGCAATAGTGTATAGTAGGCTCTCCGAGTCCGAGCGGGGGGCGGGCTGGAAAAGGAAGAAGCTCACAATTTGAGCGGAATCGGTTGACTCCGCGGGGTTCTACTTCGGCTTAGGCCATTCACAGCGGGTATGGAGGTTGAGGGTCCGTATTTTCAGCAGGCTTTAGGGCTTGTAGTAGCTGCACTACTCCTCCACGTCCCCGGCGGGTAGCGTGAGAGAGTGGTGTATCACCCTGTTTATCGGGCCGGTCAGAGTCGACACCTTCCTTTTCGAGTAATAGCTTGACCACCCCTTCATGTCCCCCGAACGCAGCCCACAAGAGTGGTGTTCTACCATACTCGCCCGGCCGATCAGGGTCGACATCTTCCCGCGCCAGCAGTAGCTTCACTACTCCTTCATGTCCCTCGAAAGCAGCCCGCCCGAGCGGTGTTTCCCCATACCCATTCGGGCGATTGGGGTCAACACCTTCCCGCTCTAGAAGTAATTTGACCACTTCTTCATGTCCCCTGAGAGCAGCCCACACAAGTGGTGTTCTACCATACTCGCCCGGGGGATCAGGGTCAACATCTTCCCGCCCTAGCAGTAGCTTGACAACTCTTTCATGTCCCTCGAAAGCAGCCCGCCCGAGCGGTTTTTCCCCATACCCATTCGGGCGATTGGGGTCAACACCTTCCCTTTCTAGTAGTAGCTTAACAACCCCTTCGTGTCCATAGAGAGCAGCACGCCCGAGAGGCGTTTCATCATATTCACCCGGGTGATTGGGGTCGATATCTTCCCGTTCTAACAGTAATTCGGCCACTCCTTCATGTCCCTCGACAGCAGCCCACCCGAGCGGTGTTTCTTTGAATTGATCCGGGAGGTTAGGGTCGATATCTTCCCGTCCAAGAAGTAGCTTCGCTGCTCCTACATGTCCATTCCTTGCCGCCCACACAAGTGGTGTGCTGCCAGTGCAATCTTGTTGATTGATCTCGCAACATTCAATACTTAGGATTGCTGTCACAAACTCAACAATTCCGAAGAACGATGCGCCGTGTAGTCCAGAGAATAGCGGAGCAGCGCCGATGTCTCCGTTGAAACTAAGATGAGGTACCTGCCTCAAAAGTGATATAGCGGACACATGGTCATCATACTGGCCAAAGAGCTCAAGGGCGAGGGTTTTCGCATGGTCTGAGAGTTCCCTCCTCGCATGCGCTCCCCAGTATCTCGAAGAATATGCAAGGAATGGAATGCTATGATGGTCTGGGAAAGAATGCGGCCTGAGGTTCTTGACCTGTTTTGAGTTTAGGTATGTCAAGCAAGTTTCTGCGAGTATCGAGTGGGGTTTAGTGAAAAGTCTGGCGTCACTATTAAGGTACTCTTGAACGGTATAGTGGATTAACCGCACAGTCGAAGATTCCTCATCGACCGTGATCAAGCCTTGACAGAAATGTAGCAATATAGCTATTGAAGGAATATTTTCGGGATCGAATTCCGTTGATCCTATCTCCACCGCGAGCGCATTGCATAGCTCATCCACCTGTAACGGCCTTTCCGAATGACAGACCCATGTAAGAGCGGCCATCGCAAGTTTTGCATTTTCTTCGTCTTGGGTCTTTATCCTTTCTAGCGTTGCACCATATGCACCTTCTAACCCTCCTCCATCTTTTACCGCCTCGAGTGTTTTCCTCCGCCGAGCAACCGTGGCACCTCTCAGGATTGCCTCGATATGGAGAGACGCCAGTAGGAATCTAGATTCTGGCATGTCAGCCATTAACCTAAAGTGTTATTCCCCTTGCCCTCGCTCCTACATACGTTTCAGAACTTATTGCGGGAATGCCCTGCATAATCTCTCGCTCCAATGTGCTGCTCATCATATTTGGGAGTCTGTCCTTCCTAAGTTTCTCGCGCAGAAATCTAAGCACCCCATCTTTCGTAGTTCGTATAAATACAAAAGTTGCTGCTCCTTCCAATCTCCTCTCCACCTCACTCCGCACATGTGGCCTTCCCGTCATGAATATCCGAGTGCTCGGCGACCCCTGAAGAATCTGTGCCAATGATTCAAGAACCACCGTTAGATGCTCTGGAACACATTCATCGAGTGCGTCAACACATATAAACGTGCGCTTCTTGGCTGTGATGCTCTGGAACATGTTTAAAATTCCCGAGACCTGTAGTCCTCTACCACCAATAACCCTTTTCTCTTTTCGGAAGCACTGGACTACCACTTCGGGGATTTCCTCCATTCCGCTAACAAGCTGTCGTAGTAGGGAACCGAGAAAATTTGCTGGCATCTGCTCATTCCGAGTAGCAAAGTCGAAGTAAAAACAGGCAACGGCAGTATCTTCCTCCGCGGCCTCGTCACACAACTTGTCTATAACTAGCGAACTATTATCATAGCCTATCAGCAATACCATCCTTTAATTCCCGCCAAGGATACATTCTCTCTTACACAATATAGCTCTTTCCCACTCCCGGATCGCCATCACAAAATAAGGTCGCATGAACAGACTCACCCCCCCTGCCAGCGTTATGCCAGCGCCTGTATTCCTCGGTTTCCAGCACCCAGGCTCCTATACCGTCCAGCCGCTGGGCGGCGATGTCTCGATGTCGTACCCGGGGCTCCAATGGAGATAGCCACTCAAGTATTTGAGAATTATCATCGGGGGCCGTGCTGTTGAAACTATTTGCGATGTTGATAGAGTTACGATTATTGCTGAACGCGGGGAACATTTTTCGATTTCTGACCGTTTTGAATGTTGTCGGGAGCGGAGGTTGATCAACTTGAGGTCTGTTAATGCAATTACTTGGAATTGGGGGGGAAGCGGGGTTGTTGTCCCGCAAAGCCTTGCACCCGAGCTATTCGACAGCGGTCCAATCACAAGATCCTATTTCGGTTACCAAAAACGCCAGAGGAATGCCGATGTCAGCAGCATTGTCCGGGTTCGTATAGCCAGGTGCAACTGTACTCGAGCAGAGCGCAGTGGTAAAATCTTTCACATGACCTATGGCAACAGCAGCAGGAGCTGGCAGTGCTTCCCACCACTTATTGCGAGGAGCTCGGGGGACCCTACAATCGTGACCTCTCTCAAATCTCCGGCCCACCCGCAGTACCGGTGGTTCCTATTGCAACACTCTCAGAGTTCTCCTAGAAGCTGGCGGAAAAACTCGCTAGATAAATTGTTCTAAGTCGCTTCGGTTTTCATTTTCTCTCTCCCGAGCTCTGCTCCGATTGGCGCTTGGCAAGCCGCTGAGCTCCTGTTTCACAGTACTCATGCGGCCAACAGGAATCGATGATCACGTGACGAACTCAGCACTCGGCCGCGTGAATACAGTATCTGGTTCTTCGAGGCGGAATTTTCGGTACTGCCCCTCCAGGATACCCTTGCGCAGTCAATGGAGAAAAAAAGGTCCGGGAGCGGTGGGCACCTTTCACAACCTTTTGGAAAACTACAAGAACCTCGCATCCCCATTCAATCCCCACCCCTCTTGCGTCCATTTTCCTGCCCCACTACCTCCCCGCCAACCCACTCCGCTAGCAACACTGGGCACCACCCATGAATTCCTAAGCGAATGCAAATCTACTTCGGATCAAACACTCTCCTCCCTATCCCGGTAAATGCCCCACCACCCCGCTTCCATGCCCTCCCCCTCCGAGCCTCATCCGAGTCCTACTCCAAGCCGTACTCATGTACTCGAAAACTGCCTAGAAGAGAGCTAGCCCGCCCAAAGCGCCGCCCAGCCCTAACCTTCGCGTGGGATATCGTTTTAAGAGAAGTTAAGGTCACGGGTGGTGAGCACTCGAGTTCGCAGGGGCATAGGTGACAGACATCCTCCTGCGCCCGCAAAGGGCAAAGACAGCCATACGTGGGATTAACCGACGGAAGTTCTACGTTCTCAAAACAACGCTTTCGCGCACCCACGATAAGACCCTCGGCCAGCCGGAGACCTCGAAGGTTGGGAGAAGATTCTCCATATCGCCTAGTGATCCCTAGCGTCCCGGTAACTCTCTAAGCCCCTACTCGCGGGGTCAAAGCGTTTTTTTTTTAAAAAGACAGCTCTTGCATACCACCAAAATTTAGCCTTTTTGCTAAGATCTCGACCGTATGCAATTGTAGTCCTTTTAAAAAACGCTTGGACACCGCGATTACCGGAATACAGTCTAGGAGCCTCAGGAATGCGTCTCGAGCTCTATGGTACTGTAAGAGCGTTCGTTTCTCGGGAAATGCTGCCGTCTGAGCGGATGACGCTAGGTCCCTACAGCCCTCTACCGATTGGCTGTTCCCGGACGGTACCTACAGGGCCCACCCCATCACTTCCAGTCCCCACCAATTACGGTACTTGCAGTTCCCGCCAGTCACTTTGGGGGACTCGGCAGATTCCGTAACTTGACACCTCTAGTCCCCCGCCCGTCCCGTTCCAAGCAATCATCCGAACGGACGCTAAGATGCCCACCCGTTCCGGGCCCCAAGATGGACACACCAGACGCTTAGATTCACCAATATTGCCGCCTTACACCTCACTACCACGCTCAATCACGGTGAGGATAGGGAGGAAACGGGGGAAGGGCCGATACCGGACTGCGTTCTTGGAGAGATCTCGCTCACGGAGGGCAGAGGGAAGGGCTGGCTGGGTAGGTTGCGGAAGCCGGGCCTTTTGAGCTCGGGATATCTGCTCGTTCTAGCGATCATCCCCAGGCAGGTGCAGTGGGTCGAGAGCGCTACTAGAACAGCTGTGGCGAAGTGGATTAGATAGCAGGGCAAGGCGCCGGGTTCTAAGCGTGGTGGCACTGAGGTGTGCGCCGGTATCGCGGAGACTGTGTGGCGCAGGAGGTGGAGGTGAGAGGACTATTGAATGGGATAGATTTTGGGGGGGGGGGGATAATTTTATTATCGGTATGGGTATTGGGGTAATTTGTCTTTATATTTCTTGGATCCTCCCCTTGTTTTTTCTCCAAGATTTCTTGGGCCTTGTAAGTGCAGAAAGTAATGCGTTCATAAGCCCATTTGGCAAATTCACCTCATTTTGGTTTCCCCCCCTCATATATACCACATTCCCCTACCAAATACATACAAGGTCGTGTGCTCAATCACCAATACCCATAGTTCCAACCACTACCACTATCGTATGACAAACTTATTTCATTCCACTACCGATATAACAGTGGTAAATATTATATTTCCAACTGTGCTATCCTGATAGGCGCCACAAACCTCCCTCGGCTATCGAAATAGAGCAGATTAAAACAATACACACAACTTCTATCACTCTTGCTGATTTCCTTTTCTCATCCGTGGTGGTGGGCACTGGTACGGCAGGGTGGACATGCGTAGTGAGGCCTATTCTACAAAGTATTCATAGGTGCTGTGGCATGGTCTTCACCGCAACATAAGTGGCGCTGGAAGCCGGGGGTGCGAATTACCCATAATAGATTAAATGTAACAAAGGTAAGCCTCTGAGATGCCCCTCATTCTGAGAAAATCCTCTCAGATGCCGTAGCAAATATACCATGTAAATTTTGTTCGTAGTCAATTTTACGGTTTCTTTCATTGTACACATGCTTTAAAATTGAGCAAAAGCAGGATATTGTAAAGAGCCTAACTACAGGATTCAAAACTAATTAAATTGTAGCGTTGATAAACTACAGATTAGGTACATATTGGGAACTAGTTGTCATGGTGGGTGGGTAAATGGTTATGCCAACCGCCACCACAAGCCGACCATTTCTGCTGTAAGTGGACAAGATAACCCGAAGGGCACTGATTATACATAACTTGCAATTTAGCACTGCTGTCTAGCCTCATTAGCTCATAGCGATACCCCGGGAACCCAGGGGTCATTAGCTTCAATTTACCGGGTTGCGTGAAAACACTCAAAAGCACTGACAAAAACAAAATTGGGCCACGCTCTACCCTTTGGCTACCCGAATCTTCACCTTTTGCTTCACAATATCTCACTCGACCAGGAAGATGACATTGATCATCAAGGTGAATAAAAAAATTTAAATTCCACAACCCCCATCAAAATTCCGCTCCTCTCTGGCACTAAACTGATGTGCTAATAGTACTGGGGTCGAGGTACTCTTAGCACGTGCTATCGCGCTAGGCTGTATGGTAAGCTATCTCTCTGGGTGAAGCGGCTTCGACAGAGTCAGCCAGCCAGACAATCCCATTGGTAAATTCCCAACAAACGGATAGCCTGGTTTACCCTGAGTAGGGTAGAGGGCTAGTCGCACATATCAAAACTATGCATCAAGGTAAACAGGCTGGACAAACACTTCCCACTATCGACGCCGGTGCCCAGGGACCTTTTTTCCCACAACATTCCACTACTTATTATAGGAAGGTGGGTAGTACGGTGCTGCAAGCTTGTTTTCTGTTTCTCTTGGGCCCTTATACCTATCTGCTTTCCCAATTTCCTTACATTCTTCCCATGGTTAGGAACACCGGGCTCCCTGGTTAGCTCATTGAAATTTAGCGGGGGTGTCAAAGCGGGAGGATTATAAACTTGTAGTCTACGGCTTCTGGCTTCACAGCTGGTGGGACTATAGGGGTCGTTTTAGCATGTAGCTAGCGATAGCTAACGGAGTTAGAGCATGTTGGCCAGGCTAGTAGGAAATTGATACACTCCTCTGAGGGCGATTTTACAGGGGAATTGGCGGATAAGTATGGGCATTAATTACAGGTATGAGGTATTTTGGTATGATAAACTAATAGTTTACGGCCTAACTGTGCGATTTCGGTGGTCTGCCGCTATCCCAACATAGCGCGACAGCCGCATCGCAGTGGTCATCCTAACCACAGCTGCAGAGCATACCCAGCTTGAAAGGCGATACTGTGATAACCCTGCAACCCTCCCTCTCACCCCCCCTGCTCGGCTTTCCAAAAACCATCCGACATTCAAGGCCTATATTTAAACTCTGTGAATTCCTCACGGAGCTTCACCTCCTGAACTCCCCCCCCCCCCCCGATCATACCTTCACAATGCCGTGTAGCCTAGGTTACAGTTGGGCTATACTTGTATTAGTTAGGATGATCCCCGATTTTCTAACTCTAATTTCCGGGGAATCTGCAGCGGTGGGTCTGAGAGGCTAGCGTGTAATGACAGTGCATCAGGTTGTTGCATTTACGCTAATTTAATGCTTGTGCTCGAGCGCTGCGTGGGAGGAGAGAAACTTGTCTGGTGGATAACGCGGGTTTAATCTAAAAAACCCATCCTGGTATCGTGGGAATTCGGGAGTGGTTCGGTAGCATATCATGGAAATTATTTGTTGGGTCAGGGTAGGTGATTCGAGCCGTCCTTGATATTAGGAATCATGTCATGAAATCACAATATCGAGGGTCGGCTATAGTTCTTAAGGTTCCAGGGGCCTGCAAGAGGCTCATGTATCTGAAAGAGAAGTCTATGTGCAGTTGATCTACCTAGCCATCTATCCATCTATCGCTAGCAAGGAAAAACAAGGATGAAATAGATACAGGAAGAAAAGTGGGAAAAAAGGAGGTTTGTAACAAGGGACCATCTACTCGGCTATGGGAAGGTAGCCAAGATAGGGGACCTATGTTAAGAAATGGAACGGTACTCAATTGGTGTATGCTAAACACAACGTATAGAAACTCGGGACTCTAAATTTATAAATGTTAACAAATGTTGTGAGGTTGGGGGGGGGGTATGTCAACATACATGTGGAATTTCCGCCAATGGCGTTGGTGGAGAATTTCGGGGCCGTGTTATAGGACGGGCGTAATGGGCATGGGAGGGGAAAGTGGGAATGATGATGGCTGAAATAGTGTATACTAGGCTCTCCGGGAGTGGGTGTTGTGCAGGCTGGAAAAGGAAGACTTGAGCGGAATCAGTTGACTGCCCGGGGTTATACTTCGGCTTAGGCTTTTCACAGCGGATGTAGACGCTGAGGGTCCGTATTTTCGGTAGACTTCTGGGCTTGTAGTAGCTGTACTACTCCTCCATGTCCCTTCCTAGTAGCATGAGAGAGTGGTGTATCGCCCTGTTTGTCGGGTTGGTCGGGGTCGACACCTTCCTGTTCGAGTAATAGCTTGACAACCCCTTCATGTCCCTTGAGAGCAGCCCATCCAAGTGGTGTTATACCATACTCTCCCGGGTGATCAGGGTCGACATCTTCTCGCCCCAGCAGTAGCTTGACTACCCCTTCATGTCCATTGAAAGCAGCACACTCAAGTGCTGTTCCCTCATCATCATCCGGACGATTGGGGTCGACATCTTCCCGTTCTAGCAGTAATTTGACCACTCGTTCATGTCCCGCAAAAGCAGCCCACGAGAGTGGTGTTCTACCGTATTCACCCGGGCGATCAGGGCCGACACCTTCCCGCCCCAGCAGCAGTTTGACTACTCCTTCATGTCCCTTGACAGCAGCCGACCCGAGCGGGGTTTGCCCGTATTGATTTGGGTGATTGGGGTCGTCATCCCGTTCCAGTAGTAATTTGACCACCCCTTCATGTCCCTCGCGAGCAGCCCAGAAGAGCGGTGTTCCACCCTGATCACCCGGGCGATTGGGGTCGACATCTTCCCGTCTCAGCAGCAGCTTGACCACTCCTTCATGTCCTCTGGCAGCAGCCCACCCGAGCGGTGTTTCCGGGGACTTATCGGGGCGATTGGGATCAACATCTCCCCGTCCTAGCAGTAACTTGACCACACCTTCATGTCCCTTGAGAGCAGCACCTCCGAGTGGGGTTAGATCATTCGCATCCGGGAGGTTAGGGTCGACGTCTTTCCCCACTAGCAGTAGTTTCGCCACTCCCACATGTCCATTACTCGCCACCCATGCAAGTGGTGTTCTACCTGTGCAATCTTGTTGATTAATCTCGCAACCTCCAGCATTTATAACCGCAGTCACAAGTTCAACAATCCCGAAGAACGATGCACAGTGTAGACCAGAGAAGAGTGAAGAAGTACTGATGTCTCCGATACGACTGGGTGGCATTTCCTGCCTTAAAAGCGATACGGCAGACACGTGACCTTCGTACTGCCCCAAGAGCTCCAGCGCAAGGGTTCTCACATGGCCTGAGAGATCTTTGCTCGCATGTGTTCCCCAGTATCTTGAAGAATATTGGAGGAATGGCATACTTTGGTGATCTGGGTGAGGGTGGGGTGGGAGGTTCTTGACTTGTGGTGAGTTTAGATAGGTTAAGCAGGTTTCCGCAAGTACCGAGTGAGGTTTACTGAAGAGACCTGGATGGCTAGAAAGATATTCTTGGACGGTATAGTGAATTAGTCGCACGGTCGAGGATTCCTTATCCACCGTGAGGAATCCTTGGCAACAGTTTAGCAATGTTCTTATCGGGGGGACATTATCGGGATCGAAATCGGTTTCCCCTATCTCCACAGCCAGTGCATGGCACAGTTCATCCACCTGTAACGGCCGCTCCGAATGACAGACCCAAGTGAGAGTGGCTATCGCAAGTTTCGTCCTTTCCTCGCCCTGAGCCATTATCCGGTCCAGTGTCACGCCATATGCATCCCCTAACCCCGCTCCATCTTTTATTGACTTGAGTGTTTTTCTCCGCTGAGAAATAGTGGTACCCCTCAAGATTGCCTCGATATGGAGTGAAGCTAGCAGGAATCTAAATTCCAATATGTTAGCGGTTGATCCAAGGTAGCTATTCTCTTGCCCTCGCTCCCACTTACGTTTCCGAACTTATTTCGGGAATGCTCCTCATAATCTCTCCCTCCAATGTACTGCTCATCGTATCTGGGGCCGTGTCCTTCCTGAGTTTCTCGCGCAAAAACCTCAGGACCCCATCTTCTGTCGTCTGTATATATATGAAAGTGGCCACCCCACCTAATCCCCTTTCCACCTCGCTCCGGACATGTGGCCTTCCCGTCATAAATATGCGAGTATACTGGGACCTTTGCAGAATATGCCCTAATGATTCAAGGACTACCATTCGATGCTCGGGTACACATTCGTCAAGTGCGTCCACGCATATAAATGTGCGCCTTGTCCCCGCGATGGCCTGGAACATGCTCAAAATCCCCGAAACTTGTAGCCCTCTACCCCCGATAACCGTCTTCTCTTTTCGAAAGCCTTGCGTTACCGCTTCCGGAATTTCTCCAGGTCTACTGATAAGCTGTCTCAGTAGGGAGCCGAGCATATTTACTGGTGACTGCTCACTCCGGGCAGCATAGTCGAAGTAGAAGCACGCAACCGCAGTATCCCCTTCGGCGGATTCGTCGCACAGCTTGTCCACAACCAGTGAACTGTCATTGTAGCCAGTCAGTAATACCATTCTTTGATTCCCCACAATCATACATGCTCTCTTACACGATGTAGCTCTTTCCCACTCCCGGGTTTCCGTCGCAAAACAATGTTGGATGATAGGCTCTATCCTCCACACTACCGGTATTCCAGCGTCTGAATTCCGTGGATTCTAGCAGCCAGGCTCCTATGCTGTCCACCCGCTGGGATCCGATGTCTCGATGGCGTACCCGCGGCTCTAATGGAGATAGCCATTCCAGTATTTCAGACCTGTCATCGGGGGTAGTGTTAAAGCTATTTGTGATGTTGAAAGCGTTATTGATACTGCTAAGAGCTTGTGACATTTTGTCGATTTTCGCCGCTTTGGATGTTGAGAGCGAGGTGTTGATTGACTTGGGGTCCGTGAGGGAAATTATGTGGAATGAAGGAAAAGCGGGGTCGATGGTGAAGTGAGCCTATGTTAAGTGAGAACGGACCAATCGCTGGATCAAAATCTGTTACACAAAGGCTTGAGGACCATCGGTACCACACCCCTGGCTAGGTTCGCATGTGCTAGTATTTAGTACGAGTATTGTAGCAGCCCCATTGAACCATACTGATAGCACTCTCTGCCTTTCTTCCGATAGATTACAAAGGAGTAGAAATTTGAGGGGTTGATACCGGCAGTGCAGCTAGAAACCCTTTGATATCTGTCGGCGAAGCCATAGATTATTATTCACAAATTATGGCTATTATACTCCAGGGATTCCGCATCTCTAAGGTGCCGCTCAAGCGGGCGCCAGGCGAAGTCGTCCGGTATGATAAGGAAGCTTAACGCATTAAGGTGCTTTTTGTTGGAAATTTGCTGCTCACCACATGCATATATTCCCATGCGCCTTGGGATGGAACACAACAACCTGTTACACGCCATCGTTTGAAGACAGTTTAACAACCATTAGCTTCATATCAAAACACCAACCACGACCCTTCTTACCTATTGCGACACGATCAAACACACATCCACCAACACCGAAACGCAAACACTTGCGATAGCGGAATCTCAACGGCATCCGCGGTTATACACTCGATCCTCGGCTGGCCGGTTAACTACATCCTCGGTGAATATGATTTCACCGAGGATACGACTCCATTGAATAGGCAGAAAGAATGACTCCGTGGGAGAAAACCGGAGAAGGATATGGCATGCGCAGGAAGCATGCCATAGAGGAAAGGTTTTGTTACGAGAAGGATATAAGAGATCATGTTCTTCCCTTTGTTAGTTGTTAGTTCCTCATCGCATTTTTACGTTCTGTTCATCCGGTCATCTGTTCATCATCAGAGTCATTCGTTTTCGTATACGATTTCATATTTTATCTTTCTTTCTAGTTCCTTCGTAACTATCTTCTCTTGCTATTGTTCGGCACAAATAAAAAGCTTCGTCGTTTCAGGCAAATTGGAAACCCGGATCCGCTGTGCATAACCGAATAGTGTTTAAAACTTTTTTCCTACGGATACTGGTAGGGGTCCAATGAATCTTAATGCACTAAAGACGTAGATCTGCCGAAAAGACGCAGGAGGAACACTGTAGTCAGAGCCCCTTACACCACCAACAGTTGCTTTACTTCCCGGCTACACCCATCGCGAGGAGTTTAGAGTTCGGGAGACCCCACAATTATAGCCGCTCTCCGATCCCGGGCCTCTGGTGCCGACAGCGGATTCAGCAGGGGAATATTAACCTCCTCATCCCCCATTCGATCCCCATAGCGACCCTCTACCATCCATCTATTTCCCCACCCCACCACCCATTGGGTTACAGTCCGGGGGCCCCAAGCGTATGTCTCGGGCTCAGGGTAAGGAAATAATGTTGTTTAGGAGGGCCAAGGCAGGCCTCATCGTCCTCTACAGATCGGCAATCCCCTGACTGTACTCGCGGGACCCGCTAATTACTTGTAGAGCCTACCCGTCACCTGGAGGGAGTGGGGAAGGGCCGATCCCGAACTACGTGCCTGAAGGGATCTCGCTCACGAAGGCCGGAAAGAGGGTAGAACAGATGGACTGCGGAAGCTAGCCTTTTTGAGGTTTGGGTGTTTGCTCGTAGTGGCGATGCTCCCGGGGCAGGCGCAGGGGACCGACAGTGCTGCTAGAGCCGCTGTGGAAAAATGGATTCGATAACCGGATAAGGTGTAGGGTGCTAAGAGCGGGACACTAGGGCGTGTACCACGGAGGTCAGGCGGCACAGAGGAGAGAAGACTACGGGTGGGATAGGGGGGATAACCTTAATTAGGAGGATTAGAGAAGTAACTTATCCATAATATGAATTTGATCTCTTTTTTAAATGTTTTTTTTTAACATTTTTGAACCTCCGCGTAGTGTAGGTAAAAAATCTAAGTGCTCTCATGAGCATATTTGGCAATTTCAGTTTTTGTTTTCCCCTTCCATAATATATACCGCATTTCTCTACCGAACACACACGCTGTTGTATACTCGATCAGAAATGCCCATGGTTCCAAGCACTACCACCATTATGTTACGAATCGGTTTTATCTTACCCATTATAGCAGAAAAAACACTTTATTTCCCACGGACTGTACTATCATATTATCTTGATGGGTCGCGACAAACCTCCCCCAACCAAGCCCTCAGCCAAAAAAATCAAGCCGGTTAAGAGAATATAGACAATTTCCAACACCCTGCTGATCACCTTTTCCTATTCGCCCTGGTGAATATGATAGGGTGGACTTGTGCCGCAGGACCCTATCCACAAGGTCTGCGGGGGCACTGTGAGTTGGTTTTTAGTAGCAATGGACGTGCCGGCGGAAGGCATTGCCGGATTTACAGAATCCAAATTATGCATGGTAAAGAACTCACCCATAGAATTGGAGTAGTATCAAGGGTTCCCTATACAGAAACCTATATCAGTCGACTAGGAACAAAGAATGAATTGGCCGATGAGCTAGCTTTTCAAGTCCACTATGCTCCTAAAGAGTTCACCCCCCCCCTGGTACTAGACCCGCGGACTGGTATTAACAGGATCGAGGCAGTCTTAGCATGGGCTATCACGCTAGGCAGAATGATAAGTTATCTCTCTAGTACTCGTAATGTCCTGACGTTTGTGAACACAACTGCTATTGCATGATGCCAAGATCAGCGCAAAAGAGCTGAATTTTGGCGGTATGCAATAGCAGTTGTGTTCACAAACGTCAGGACATTACGAGTAGAGGGTGCTCTAACACAGCAAGCGGGGAACACCATATGTAAATTCCGGAGAAATGGATAGCCTGACTTACCCTAACTCGGGGAATGGACTAGTCGCACATGGCAAAACTGTGCACTAGGGTAAACAAGTTGGGCAAGTATTTCTTACTGACAATGCCCGTGCTGTAAAGCCATTTTTTCTTCCCGATTTCCTTACCTTCTTCCCCTGGTCAGGGACAACGGGTCCGTGGGTTAACCGACAGGAATTCTACCGGGAGTGTCAAAGCGGGGGAACCATCAGCTTCCAGCATAAAGTTATATCTTCCAGCACCACAGCTGGTTGGACAATACGGGTCACTATAGCACCCTGCATATTGTTATTTCTAACAGTATTATTGGCCGTTGGCGGGCCTGGTGGTAAATTAATCCAGTCCTCCGAGTGCGATTTGACCGCGGGATTGGCGGATAAGTATGGGCATCAGCTACCCGTATGAGGTATTGTGGTATGATGAGCTAATATTTTACTGCCTAACTGTGCGATTTCGGTGGTCTGCCGCTATCCCGACATGGCGCGACAGCCACATCGTAGTGGTCGTTCTAACCACAGCTGCAGAGCATGCACAGCTTCAAAGGCGTGGTAATCCTACAACCCCCCCTCTCACCTCCCCTGCTCGACTTTCCATACATCTTCCGACATCTAAAGCCTATATTTAAGCTCTGTGAATTGCTCGTGGAGCTCCACCTCCCGAACCCCCCCCCCCCGATACTGCCTCCACAATGCCGTGTATCCAAGGTTACAGTTGGGCTATCCTTGTATCAGTCAGGATGATCCCCGATTTTCTACGCAACTCTAATTTCCGGGGAATCTGCAGTGGCGGGTTCGAGAGGCTGGCACCTAATCATAGTTCATCTGGTTGCTGCTTTTACGCTAATTTAATGTTTGTGCTTGAGCGCTACCTGGGTGGGGAGGGGCTTGTCTAGTGGATAATGCGGGTTTAACCTAACAAATCTATCTTGGTAGGAATTCGGGAGTTGTTCTGTAGCATGGCAAGGAGATTATTTGTTGGGTTAGGGTAGATGATTCGAGCCCTTCTTGATATTAGGAATCATGTCATGAGATTACAGTGTCGAGAGTCGGTTATATTGCTTAAGGCCCTAGCGGCCGGCAAGAGCCTCATGTATCGGAAAGAGAAGTTGTGCAGTTGATCTACCTAGCCATCTATCCATCGCTAGCAAGGAAAAACAAGGAGGAAATAGACGCATGAAGAAAAGTGGGAAAAAAAGGAGGCTTGTAACAAGGGACCATCTACTCGGCTATGGAAAGGTAACCAAGATAGGGGGCCCAGGTTAAGAAATGGAATAGTACTTAATTGGTGTATGCCAAACACAGCGTACAGAAACTCGGGAGTCTTCGTTTATAAATGTTAACAAATGTTCGGGGGTTGGGGGGGGGGGGGGGGGTATGTCAACATACATGTGGAATTTACGCCAATGGTGTTGGTGGAGAATTTAGGGGCCGTGTTATAGGGCGGGCGTAATGGACATGGGAGGGGAAATGGGAGTGATGATGGCTGAAATAGCGCATACTAGGCTCTCCAGGAGCGGGTGGGGTGCAGGCTGGAAAAGGAACAATCTTAGGCCTTTCATAGCGGATATAGACGCTGAGGGTCCGTATTTTCGGCAGACTTCTGGGCTTGTAGTAGCTGCACTACTCCGCCATGTCCCCGTTTAATAGCGTGAGGATGGTGTATCGCCCTGTTGGTCAGGCTGGTCGGGGTTGACACCTTTCTGTTCGAGTAATAGTTTGACCACCCCTGCATGTCCCTGGAGAGCAGCCCACCCAAGTGGTGTTCTACCATCCTCGCCCGGGTGATCAGGGTCGACATCTTCTCGCCCTAGCAGTAGCTTGACTACTCCTTCATGTCCATTAAAAGCAGCATTCTCCAGTGGTGTTCCCTTAGCTTTATCCGGACGATTGGGTCGTGATATTCCCGCTGTAGCAGTAATTTGGCCACTCCTGCATGTACCCTGAGAGCAGCCCACGAGAGTGGTGTTCTACTATACTCGCCCGGGCGATCAGGGTCGACATCTTCCCGCCCCAGTAGCAGCTTCACTACTCCTTCATGCCCCTCAAAAGCAGCCCACCCAAGTGGTGTTTCCCCATCCCTATTCAGGCGGTTGGGGTCGACATCTTCCCGTTCTAGAAGTAATTTGACCACTCCTTGATGTCCTTTAACAGCAGCCCACCCAAGTGGTGTCCCACCATGTTCATCTGGGCGATTGGGATCGACACCTTCGTGTTCAAGAAGTAGTCTCGCCGCTCCTACATGTCCATTCGTTGCCGCCCATGCAAGTGGCGTGCTGCCCGTGCAATCTCGTTGGTTGATCTCGCAACCTTCAACATTTAGGATTGCTGTCACAAGTTCGACAATTCCGAAGAACGATGCGCCGTGTAGTCCAGAGAAGAGCAGAGGGGTGCTGGTGCCCCCTCTAAAACCACCATGCACTACCTGATTTAAAAGTGATATAGCGGACACGTGGCCTTCGTACTGGTCCAAGAGCTCAAGCGCGAGGGTTCTTGCATGGTCTGAGAGTTCCCTCCTCGCATGCGCTCCCCAGTATCTCGAAGAATATGCGAGGAATGGCATACTCTGATGATCTGCGAAAGAATTCGGCCTGAGGTTCTTGACCTGTTTTGAGTTCAGGTATGTCAAGCAAGTTTCTGCGAGCATCAAGTGGGGTTCACTGAAGAGACCGACCTCACTATAGAGGTACTCTTGAACGGTATAGTGGATTAACCGCACAGTCGAAGATTCCTCATCGACCGTGATCAAGCCCTGACAAAAATGTAGCAATGTAGCTATCGAAGGAATATTTTCGGGATCGAAATCTGTTGATCCTATCTCCACCGCGAGCGCATTACACAGCTCATCCACCTGTAACGGCCTTTCCGAATGACAGACCCAAGTGAGAGCGGACATCGCAAGTTTTGTATTTTCCTCGTCTTGGGTCTTTATCCTCTCTAGCGTCGCACCATATGCACCATCTAACCCTCCTCCATCCTTTATTGACTCAAGTGTTTTCCTCCGCCGAGCAACCGTGGCACCTCTCAGGATTGCCTCGATATGGAGAGAAGCAAGTAGGAATCTAGATTCAAACATGTCAGCCATTAACCTAAGATGGCATTGCCCTTGCCCTCGCTCCTACATACGTTTCAGAACTTATTGCGGGAATGCTCTCCATAATCTCCCGCTCCAATGTGCCGCTCATCATATTTGGGAGTCTGTCCTTCCTAAGTCTCTCGCGCAGAAACCTAAGGACCCCATCTTCGGTAGTTCGTATAAATACAAAAGCTGCCGCTCCTTCCAACTTCCTCTCCACCTCACTCCGCACATGTGGCCTTCCCGTCATAAATATGCGAGTGCTCGGTGACCCCTGTAGAATCTCTGCCAATGATTCTAGAACCACGGTTAGATGCTCTGGAACACATTCGTCAAGTGCGTCAACACATATAAACGTGCGCCTCGTGGCTGTGATGCTCTGGAACATGTTTAAAATTCCCGAGACCTGCAGCCCTCTACCACCAATAAACCTTTTCTCTTTTCGAAAGCACTGGACCACCACTTCGGGAATTTCGTCCAGTCCGCTAACAAGCTGTCGTAGCAGGGAGCCGAGCATATTTACCGGTGACTGCTCATTCCGAGCAGCAAAGTCGAAGTAAAAACACACAACGGCGATATCTCCTTCCACGGACTCGTCACACAACCTGTCTATAACTAGAGAACTATTATCGCAACCTATCAGCAATACCGTCCTTCGATTTCCACCAAGGATACATTCTCTCTTACACGATGTAGCTCTTTCCCACTCCCGGATCGCCGTCGCAGAATAAGGTCGCATGAACAGATTCACCCTCCCTACTAGCGTTCTGCCAACGCCTAAATTCCTCGGTTTCCAGCAGCCAGGTTCCTATACCGTTTTGCCGGTGGGCTGCGATGTCTCGATGCCGTACACGAGGCTCTAGTGGAGATAGCCACTCAAGTATTTGGGAATTGTCATTAGGGGCAGCGCTGTTAAAGCTATTTGCGATGTTGATAGAGTTACGGTTATTGCTGAACGCGGGGAACATTTTTCTTCTTCGATTTTTCACCGTTTTGAATGTTGTCGAGAGCGGGGGTTGATCGACTGGAGGTCTGTTAAAGAAATACTGGAACTTGGGAGAAAGCGGGGCTGACCTGCGAACCCTTGCGCCCAAGTTGAGTGAGAAGGGTCCAATCATAGGATCCTATGTCGGCTACCAGAACGCTGGAAGCCTGCCTGTGCCTGAAAGAGCGCCCCGATTCGTATGCACGACTAGCACCGTAGTACCGGTATCGTACAGGCAGGCCCCCATACCTTTTGTTTGATACATTCCAAACCTGTGAGAACTTGAGAAGCTGATACCGGCAGGACAGTTCAAACCCCCTTTCAATATCTAAGTCACCTATGAGCCATTAATTACCATCCAAAAATTATGTGCTATTGTACTCCAGGATTCCATTCTGGATATTGCTCAAGTGGGAGCCAAGCGAAGTTGTCTGGTATGGTGAGTAATTTTGGGACATGCTTGGGCTTTTCAGTATTGTGGGGGCAGAGATCTGGCTTTACATGTATGATACACGAGTACTTAGTTTGCATATCTTGGCTAATCTTCGAATAACTTGGAGAGCATGGATAGTGGTTCATGATGTGACTCTGCTCGGGAAGGGAAGTAGGCTGGACTTGTGTTGAATGGTAGGCGAGGCTATGTCACGCTCGCTACAGTACAGTACAGGGGTGGCTGTTGCTTAGTCTTGAATGACAGGGGGGAGGGCAGAAGGCTGGACTTTCTTTGTGATGACAACAGCAACGGTTTTGGCAACGGGCGAAGGAAAAGGCTTTGAGAGAGTGCACAACAAGAAGAAGGGTTAAGAGGAGGATCACTTGTGCCCAGATAGTCGGACGATCGGACAGGGTTTGGTTTTCTTTTCGCTTGGATCTTCTCCCCTTTGTGGGTTCTTCTTGGGTGGGAGGTTCGCCGATTAGAGAAGGAGAGTTGAACTGTGAACCCGTGTGGTTTCTCTTTCCAGGCAGGATTTCTTAATGTGACGATTGTTGGCTTGTGCCTCTTGTGCTTCTGAAAGTAGACAAACTAGCCGGGATTTCTTCGTTCCAGTATGACAGTATAGACCTAGCGATGGGCAGGTCCAAGCTACAGTATTAGGGAATTAGAAACATTTGTATAGCAAGGTATCCTTCTGCAAGTGAAAGTTTGGGATACAGTACCGTAGATTCCATAAATGCTTGGGCATTGAAAAGGTTTCCGGAAATGTGGGACTTTTAGCTTGGAGTTCACTTATGATAAGTGTTGCCGTCAGAAAAAGTGCCAAGCCTAGTCTCCACATTTCCGGAAACTTTTGCAATGCCAAAGTAATTTAAGCCGCGCGGCTCATTCAACAACTGAGTTGAAGATCAGCGGATTATCTAAGTGGTCATACTCACGTGATCCACATTCCCGGTGGTTGAGGCTCATTCCCAGGTGCGGCTTATTTCCTGAATCCTGCGGTATCCTTGCCCAACCAAGCACGGAGAAAAAAAGCTCCTGGAGTCGTGGACCCCTTTCGCAACCTTTTGGAGAACTACGATACTAGTATAATACCGGCCACCTCTGCATCCCCCATTCGATCTTTACCCCTCGAGCGTCCGTTCTCTCGCCCCACTACCTCCTCGCCAATCCACTCCACTACCAACGCTGGACACCACCGGCGCATTCTTGGAATCTAATCTTTGTTTCGGATCGAACACATTCCTCTCTAGACTTTTAAATACCCAACCACACCGCTTCCATGTCCCCACTAGCAGCCCTATTCCTAGCCGTACTCGAAAACTGTCTAGGAGAGCTAGCCCGCCCAGGACGGTAGCGACGAGCGCCGCGCACCCCTAACCTTCGCGTGGAACATCCTAACAGAAGTTAGGGTTACCGGCGGTGAGCACAAGAAGCTCGTAGGGCATGGGTAACATACATCCTTCTGCACCAGCAAAGGGCGAAGACAGCAATGGGTGGAAGTTTCCAATGGGGTTCTACGTTCTCAAGACAAAGATTGCGCGCACCCACGATGAGACCCTCGGCCAGCCGGAGATTTCGAAGGTTGGAAGAAGGTTCTTCATATCGCCTAGTTGATCGACACCTCTATAATCACCTATCGGAATATAGCCCCGTGCGTCCCGGGCATGTGTCTTGAGCTCTATGGCAAGAGAGTTCGTCCCTTGGGAAAGGCTGCCGGCGAAGAGGATGACGGCGGGTCCCTGCATTTCTCCATCGATCAGTAGTTCCTGGACGGCACCTGCGGGGCCTGCCCATCACCTATAGTCCCCATCAGCTACAGTTCCCGCCAGTCACCTTGGGAGACCCAGCAGATTCCGCAACTTGAGACACCTGCAATCCCCCGTTTGTCCCAATTAATCATCCGAACGGACGCTAAGATACCCGCCCGTTCCCGGCGTCCTTGTAGGAACTGCTTCCCATTCCGTCCGGGCCCCAAGACAGACACACTAGACGCTTAGATTCACAGATATCGTCGCCTCACACTGCACTACTACATTTAATTGCGGTTCGGGTATGGAGGAAACGGGGGAAGCGCCGATACCGGACTACATTCTTGAAGGGATCTCACTCACCGAGGGTGAGGGGAAGGGCTGGATGGGTGAGCTGCGAAAGCTAGGCTTCTTGGGCTCGGGGTATTTGCTGGTGCTGGTGATGCTCCTCAAGCAGGTGCAGTGGATCGAGAGCGCTACTAGAACAGCTGTGGCGAAGTAGATTGGATAGCAGGGCAAGGCGCCAGGTGCTAAGCGCGGTGGCACTAATGTGTGTGCTGATATTGCGGGGATTGGGTGGCCTAGGGATGTGGAGGTGGGGGGGCTATTGAATGGGCAAAATTTGGGGGGTCACTTTTATTACCGGTACAGATATTCAAGTAATTTGTTCTCATGAGTCTTAGATCCTCACCTTGTTTTTTCCTCAGGACTTCTTGGGCCTTGTAGGCGCAGAAGGTAATGCATTCATAAGCCTATTTGGCTAATTCGCCTCTTCTCTTTGATTCATTTCCCCCCCACATATGTACCACATTTTCCTACCAGTACTGTACTCAACCACAAATACCCATAGTTCCAATTACTACCACTATCGTGCGACAAACCCATTTCATTCCACTGCCCGTATAATACCTAGTAAACATTTTACCTCCAACTGCTGTCTTATCCTGATAGGTGCCACAAATCTCCCTCGACCATCGAAATAGAGCCGATTAAAATAACACATGCAACTTCTAACACGTTTCCTGATTTCCTCCTCTCATCCGTGATGGCGAAGACCGGTGTAGTAGGGTGGACATGCACAGTGTGAATTATCCATAATAACAACGGTAATCCTCCGATATGCCCCTCATTTTGGGAAAAATCCCCCCCTAGATGCCCCACCAAATGTGCTATGTAAATTTTGTTAGTGGTCAATTTTAAATTTTCTTCCATTGTATCATACACATGATTTAAGATTGAGGAAAGGTACGATGGGAGGTTGTTGTAAAAAGTGTAACTTCAGGATTGGGGACTAATTAGGTTGTAGGGCAAACAAACTATGTATGATATCATATTAGATATTGATAAAGCTGTCATATGGTTGGCGGGCAAAGAGGTTATGTCAACTGCCACTGCGAGTTGAGCTTTTTTGCTGTAAGTGGGCAGGATCATCCAAAGGGCACCGATTATACATAATTTGCAATTTATCATTGCTATTTAACCTCATTAACTCATAGCGGTGCCCCAGGAACCAGGGAGCATGGGCTTCTGTGTACCTCGTTGAGTGGAAGGAAAAAACACTTGAAAAACAAAATACTACCACGCTAAACCCTTCCTTTGGCTACCTGAATCTTCACCTTCCGCTTCATGGTCTCTCACTCGGCTAGGAACAGTCTGCCCTGCAATAATTAACCGATGAATGAACTTCATTTAAACCCACAACCCCCCCTAGACCTCACACTCCCCTTGGACATTTCGCTGGTGTACCGATGCCACCTATGTCGAGGTAGCATTAGAATAGATTGTCTCGTGGAGCAGTATCATGAGATATCCTGTGGACAGATCAAGATGCTCTGCTAGGCTCAAGCAGGAATAGCTAGTGGGCCAATTCCCAAGAAGCGGTCTGACCTATAGTGCTTCGACATCGCGAGTAGTCATACCTAACGGCAGCATGCATTTCGGTAAAGAAGTTGGACTAGCATTCCTTATTATCGGGTCTGGTGCTGGGGGGATATTTAGATATCCACCCCCCATTAGTAGGTCCGAGGCAGGTAGTATGGTGCGACTCGGACTTGTTTACATATTTATTTGACCTTCATATTCGTACTAGATTTCCTTTTCTTCTTTCTTTGGGTAGGCCTAATGTGTACTATAGTAATACCTTACGGTATAGCGCCGCACAGTAGGTTACCGCCAATGGCATCGGAGCCCACCCGCCGAATTGGTTACGATAGCCGTAATACAAAAACCAAGAGCCACCAGGAAGTGGTTAGACCGAGGAGAAAATTGGCGGATATGTGTGGGAGTTTAGTGCATATATGAGATATCGCGGCAAATAATAAAATAATAATTTGAGGCATGGTATAGTATCAGATTCTGATGTTTACCATTATTTCAACATGGCGCGATGGACGGACAGCGGCGGCCATTGTGCCCAAGCTGCAGAGAATACACAACTGCTAAGACCGCACTGCGGTAGATTACAACCCCTACTTTCTCTGCTTCTACAAATAGCCAAAGTCCATGCCCAAAGTCTGTAGAATCATTCGTTAATCGAATTACATATTCTATTGAATAAAAAATAGATTTGTGCCTCCCGAACCTTCCCCGAAAATACGGTCACAGAACAGGGTATCATAGACCACTCCCGTGCTACCAAGGGAAAACAAGGGGGGATACAGGGGCAAAAAGTAGTGGAAAAGGAGATTTGTAAGCAGGGAGTTATACCACTGGGGAAGGGTAATTAGGATGGAGAGAGCCAGTCAAGAAATAAATAACACCCCAACTGGTGTCTGTCAAACAGAATATATAGAAGCTTGTGAGCTTTCGTTTGTAAATGTGGGTAAATACCAGGGGTTTTCGGAGGGGTACGTCTGCATGCGTGTGGGATTTTAGTCAATGGCAGAGGGGGGGAATTTCAAAAACGAATAGGACTAACGTAAATGAAATACAAAAAGGGGGGGGGGGTGATGACTGCAACGGTATATACTAGGCTCCCCGATGTTGGCAAGGCTTGCACTGGAAAAGGAAGAATCTTACGCAATTTGGGCAGAATCAATTGACTGCCTCAGGACTCTGCTTCAGATTAGGTTTTTCATAGTAGATCTGGCTGCTGGGACTCTGCCCTCTCTAGGGATTTCCGGGTTTGTAATAGCTTCACTACTCCTCCATGTCCCCTCCTGGTGGCATGAGGGAGTGGTGAGCAGCCTTGCTTATATGGCCGGCCGGCGTCGACACCGTCATGTTCGGGCAACAGGCTCACAACACCTTCATGTCCGGAGATGGCAGGGCACTCAAGTGGCGTTATCCAACGCTTGTTCGCGGAACTGGATCGACGTCTTCCCGTTCCAGAAGCAGCCTGACAACTCCTTCATGTCCGTGGAGAGTAGCCCGCCCTAGTGGTGTTTGACCGTGCCTGTCCAGGCGATTGGGGTCGACACCCTCCCGTCCCAGCAACAGATCGACCACTCCTTCATGTCCCTTCATAGCAGCCCACCCGAGTGGCGTTTGATCATGCATATCCGGGTGATCGGGATCGACATCTCCTCGTTCTAACAGTGCCTTGACTACCCCCTCATGTCCATCGAGAGCAGCACATCCAAGTGGTGTTCGACCTTTCTCATCTGGGTGATTGGGGTTGACATCTGCTCGTTTTAGCAATAGTTTGACCACACCTTCGTGTCCGTTGATTGCAGCCCACCCGAGTGGTGTTTCGTTATGCTTATCCGGGAGGTTGGGGTCAATATCTTTCCGTTCTAGCAGTACCTTGACTACCCCTTCGTGTCCGTCGAGAGCAGCACATCCGAGTGGTGTTCGATCCATCTCATCTCGGAAGTTGGGGTCAACACCCGCCCGTCCCAGCAATATTTTGGCCACTGCTTCATGTCCATTCATAGCAGCCCACCCGAGTGGTGTTTCATGAAACTTATCCGGGCGATTGAGGTCGACACCTTCCCGTTCCGCTAGTAGCCTGACCATCCCTTCATGTCCACTGAGAGCAGCCCATCCGAGCGGTGTTCGATCATCCTCATCTGGGCAATTGGGGTCGAGATCTTTCCGTTCCGCTAGTAGCTTGACCACTCTTTCATGTCCGTTGATAGTAGCACATGTGAGTGGTGTTTGGTTGTACATATCAGGGCGATTGGGGTCAACACCTTTCCTTCCTAGAAGCAGCTTGACACACTCTTCGTGTCCGTCGAGAGCAGCACACCCGAGTGGTGTCCGATTCTTTTCATCCGAGAGGTTGGGGTCAACACCTTGCCGTTCCAACAGCAGCTTAACCACTTCCTCATGCCCGTTGATAGCAGCCCACCCGAGTGGTGTTTCTTTATACCTACCCGGCCGATTGGGGTCAACGCCATCCCGTTCCAGAAATACCTCGACCACTCCTTCATGTCCGTAGAGAGCAGCCCACCCGAGTGGTGGTTCATGATACTTATCCGGGCGGTTAGGGTCAACATCTCCCTGTTCCAGAAATAGCCTGACCACTCCTTCATGTCCGTTGATAGCGGCCCATCCAAGTGGTGTTTGGTCATACTTATCTAGGCGGTTGGGGTTGACATTTTCCCGTTCCAGAAAGAGCTTGACTACTCCTTCATGTCCGTTGATGGCAGCCCGCCCGAGTGGTGTTTGATCATACTTATCTGGGAGATTGGGATCAACATCTTCTCGTTCTAGCAACAGCCTGACCACTCCTTCATGTCTGTTAATAGCAGCCCACCCGAGCGGTGTTTCGCCATGCTTATCTGAGAGATTGGGATCAACATCTCGCCGTTCTAGCAATGCCTTGACCACCCCTTCATGTCCGTCGAAGGCAGCACACCCAAGCGGTGTTCGATCCTTCTCATCTCGGCTATTGGGAGCGACATCTGCCCGCTTCAGTAATAGCTTAACCACTCCTTCATGTCCGTTGATTGCGGCACACCTGAGTGGCGTTTGGTTATACCTATCTGGACAATTGGGGTCAACATCTCCTCGCTCTAGCAATAACTCAACCACCGTTTTATGACCCTCGAGAGTAGCCCACACGAGAGGTGTTCGATTATTCACATCTCGGTGGTTGGGGTCGACATCTTTCCGTTCCAGCAGGAGCCTCACCACCTCCTCGTGGCCCCCGCTGGCAGCGGATCCGAGCGGCGTTCGATTATACTCATCGGGGCAATTAGGGTCGACTTCCTCCAGTTCCAGCAACAGTTTCGCGACTTCTAGGTGCCCATTTCTCGCTACCCACGCAAGGGGTGTGCCACCTGTGCAATCTTGTTGGTTGATCCCACAACCTGCATTTATAGTTGCAACAACGAGCTCGATAATCCCAAAGAACGATGCGCAGTGCAGTCCAGAGAACAGCGGAGAAGAACTGACCTCACCGAGGTAACTAGGATGTATTGCCTGCTTTAGAAGGGATACTGCGGACACGTGGTCTTCGTACTGGCCTAAGAGCTCCAGTGCAAGAGTCCTCGCATTGTCTGAGAGCTCCCTCCCCGCATGGGTTCCCCAGTATCTCGAAGAATATGTGAGGAATGGCATGCTCTGATGGTCTGGGGGAGAATGGGATGTGAAGTTTTTGACCTGTTCCGAGTTCAGGTAGGTCAAGCAGGTTTCTGCAAGTATCGAGTGAGGTTTACTGAAGAGACCTGAGTGACCACAAAGATACTCTTGGACGGTATAGTGAATTAACCGCACGGCCGAAGCTTCCTTATCTACCGTGATTAAGCCTTGACAACACTGTAGCAACGTAACTATCGAAGGAATATTGTCGGGATCGAAATCTGTTGCTCCTATCTCCACTGCAAGCGCATGACACAGCTCATCCACCTGTAACGGCCGTTCCGAATAACAGACCCATGTAAGAGCGGCCACCGCCAGTTTTGTCTTTTCCTTGTCCTGAGCCTTTATCCGCTCTAGCGTCACACCGTACGCGTCCCCTAACCCTGCCCCATCTTGTATTGCCTGGAGGGCTTTTCTCCGCTGAGAAATCGTGGTACCTCGCAGTACTGTCTCAATATGGAGAGAAGCGAGTAGGAATCTGGATTCAAATATGTTAGCCGTTAGCTTATGTGGCTTTCAACTTAAATCCGTTTCTACATACGTTCCGGAGTTCATCTCAGGAATGCTCCTCATAATCTCTGCCTCTAATGTGCTGTTCATCACCTCCGGAGTAGTGTCATTCTCGAGCCTATCGCGCAGATACCTAACGATGCCATCTTCTGTAGGCTGTATTAATATGAAGGTTGCCACCCCACCTAATTTCCTCTCTACCTCGCTCCGCACGTGTGGTCTTCCGGTCATAAACACGCGAGTATTTGGTGACCCCTGCAGAATCTGCCCTAGTGCTTCAAGAATCACCATTCGATGCGCCGGCACACATTCGTCAAGTGCATCGACACATATGAATGTGCGTCTTGTAGCTATAATGGTTTGGAACATCTTCAAAATTCCCGAAACCTGCAGCACCCTACCCCCAATACCCTTCCTCCGTGCTCGGAAGCTCTGGACTACTGCTTCGGGAATTTCCTCCAGTCCGCTAACAAGCTGTCTCAGCAGAGAGCCGAGCATATTCACTGGCGACTGCTCATTCCGGGCAGCAAAGTCAAAGTAAAAACACATAACGGGGGCACCTCCCTCCCCGGCCTCATCACACAACTTGTCTATAACTAGCGAACTATTATTGCAACCTATCAGCAATACTATCCTTTGACTTCAGGGAATGATCCATTCTCACTTACATGATATAGCTCTTTCCCACTCCTGGATTGCCATCACAGAATAAGGTCGCATGAATAGATCCATCCTCCCTGCTGTTATTATGCCAACGTCTAAATTCTCTGGTCTCCAACAGCCAGGCTCCTATGCCGTCCAACATCTGTGCTGCAATGTCTAGATGCCGCATCCCTGGCTCTTGTGGTGACAGCCACGCCAGTATTTCAGACCTATCATCGGGAGAAATGTAGTTAAAACTATTTGTGATGTTGAAAGAGTTTTGGTTATGGTTGAAAGCCGACATTTTCGATTTCCACCGCTTCGAGTGTTGCTGAGCTCGGGAGTTGACGAACCCGGGGCCTGTTAGAGCAATAATCTCTTGGAATTGAGGAAAAGGGGGGCTGATTGTGAAGCCTTGCGCCTAAGTTGACTCACAATTGTGAGATCCGAAATCCGTTACACAAACGCTAGAGGACTATGCCAGAAATAGTGACCAGACTTGCACGCCCTACCGGTGGTACAAGTACCTGCACTGTAGCAGCCTCACCAAACCATATAGGCAGTGTTCCATGTCTTTTGTTTGATACGTTTCAAAGCAGTAGGATTTTGAGAACCTGATACTGGCGGGAGAGTCAAAAACTCTTTTTAAGATTTATCCGGCATAGTTGGTAATAACCCCCACTGGTGTATTAGTTGCCGCCAAGACCCTACCACAGCAGCTCTCTTTGCACGAAGACCTTGTCTGTAGGGCTGTCCTGGGTAGCTAGGGATAATAGATAGCGGGGAAGCCTTAAACCTGTGACATAGAATAAAGACGCGAGGTGACCGTGGAACACCCGAATACACACCCTGCCCAAACATACAGTTCGCTCCTGATTGGCCGAATCTTAGTAATCCAAGGCTACAAGCCTATCAGCGGGGATGGCATATTTGGGGAGGGGGTTGTGTATTTGGGTTTTCCGCGATCGGCTCAAACCCAGGAATAGAGTATTATGAAGTCTAACTTAGTAGCAAACTTTCCCTATAAAACCCTACCTACATCACTGGTTATAAGGTATTTCCACATATAATCAGACCTACACCAGAGGGCGGGCGAGAGCTTGTGGGCCCGGTGACCCATAAATCCCTGCATAACTTCTGAAAGCAAGGCTGTGGCTTCGTTCGCCATGTTGGATTCTTCGTTGGCCTTCTCTAATGATATATATATTGAAATTTTACTCCGGAAGCCGTGGTTGAAAAGATTTTAGTCTAGAGCCCTCCTTGCCGCAGACTAGTTTAGATTCAAATGTTGTATAATACTTATCATAGTTCCTAATTCCGGAATAGCCTCTAATATTCTAGGGATTCATTAGAGTAACCTGTGTTCCTCATTTTGATGAGGCTGATGGGTTACGTTCAGGTGGCGGGGTAGGAGATCAGTCTTCCTTTGGTTGAGTCGGGTGGAAGTGGAGAACTGGAGCTATCAACCACAGTAAATCTTTCAAGCTTAGCAGCTTTCTATGGGAACACGATTCTTATCGCTGCGGGAATGATATTGAGATCTCACGGAATTGAAAAACTATATCTAATAGGAGGGGGAGCTGGTGAAACAAATAGATCCACTGTGATATACGCAATCCCCAACGTGTTGAGCAGTCTCAGGATGTCACTTGCTATGAATCCTTCAACGGTTTGATACATGAAGCTGAAATAAACCTCGTCACCTAAGTCTATGCATCCAATCACTTCATTTTCCACCCTTCATGACTCCTTTATACCGAGCTCACTACAGACATAATTTTCTCATACAAAACTTACACTCTCCCCTTCTAGTCCTCCACGTGCGCTTCCTGCTCCGAACTCCGTTCTAGAGATCCAGTTTTCACAGGTTTCGCAGAGAGAACACGATACCATTCTCAATCGAGCAATTTAAATCTTACTTAGCTAGAGTGGGCCAGCCTAGGCCTAAGAGATCCCCGCGCCACACCTCATAAACGGAGTCAGTAATACAGGTCCAGGGAAAAAACACCGAAAAACACCTAAAAAGAAAAAAATAGCACCACTCTAAACTATTTTGGCAGGTCGAATACTCAAAAACCGGTTTCATAATATATCACTCAACTTACAATAGTCATGGATTAACCAACTAAAAATTTTAAGCCCATAACTCTCCTAAAGATTCCACCCTCCTCGGGTACTGGACTGGCGTGCCAGTACTACTAAGATCGCGGTAGCCTTGTCGTGGATTATCTCACAGAGCCGTATCACACCCCAAGCACTTCACTAATTGTACCCGATACAACCATGCACCCTCGTTAACAAGCTGTACTGGCATTTCTCATTGCCAAGTTTGGTGCTATAGGAACATCTTTTGCGATATCACTTCCTATTTTTTTAGCTGGTAGGCACGTAGTGTGGCGTAGCTAGGACTTGTTTCCGTATCTCTTTGGCTTTCTTAACTTTCTTGCCTTCTTCTTTTTGTTAGACCTATGACACAATGCCTCACGCCATAGCACTATACGCCATCATAGCACCGTTCGGCGAGTTACTGCCAACGGTATCTGAGCCCGCCGGCCCAGCCAACAGTAAAAAAATAAGTTAGTGGTCATTTGGGGGTGGCAAGACGAAAATCGGCCAAGGGGAAGATCGACCAATAGGCATGGGCATTATGCACCGGTACAAAGTACCGTTGTACGAGTATAGTCAAGTAATAATTTACAGCATGTAATAGCATCTGCTGTTTACAACTATCCTAACGTGGCGCAATAGACGGATAATCCTAGTGGCACAGATGCCGAGAATGCGCAACAGTGAAGGTAATCCTGTGACAACCTCACAGCCCTCCCCCCTGCTCGCACTTTCTCTACTTCCGCCAATAGCTAAGGCCCATATTCAAAGGGTATGGAATACTCGTATATTTGTGACCCTCAAACTTTCTCGTCACAAATAAGGTATCTTAGATTATGGTTGTGCTTGCGAATTAGATGAGCGTGGATTTTGCTGCGGCAGGAATCTCCGGCGAGTCTCCAGTGGTAGGCTAGAGAGGCTGGGGTGCAATTATAGTATTTCTCTAAGATGCTGCCTTCGGGCTGATCTAATAGTTCTAATTAAGGGCACACAGCTGGGGCGGGGGGCGGGGGGGGGGGCGGTAAATCACCGGGCGGGTAAATTGGGGGAAAGTATCATAGGTACAATTTAACTTATTTATCTTAATAGAGACTAGGAAGGTGTTTAGACAGCGGAAGGGTTAGTCTATGTGTAGTTTATCTATCTGTCCCTCTATCCATCTATAGTAAGCGAAGGAAAACAAGGATGAAATGGATACATAAATAAAAGGTGAAAAAAAGAGATCCTATAACCAGGAATCTATCCGATTGGGGAATTTTAGGCAAGATAAGTGACGGAGTTTAACGCATTATAAGGTCCCCTGGTTGCTGTACACTCGACACAATGAACAGAAATTCGTGAGTCTTCATTCTAGATGTTAGCAAATATCCATATTTTTTCGGGGCGGATGTCTGCATACAGGTAAAAAATTCCACCAATGGCAGCCAGGGAGAAAGGAGAATCTCGAGATCACGTTATGCGAATGGCGTGAGTGACGTATCGGGGAGAGGGAGAACGGCAATGCCCAGAATAGCGTATACTAGTCCCCCAGGGGTTGAGCGGGGCTTGCACTAGAAAAGGAGGAATCCCATGCGATCTCAACGTAATCGAACGAGCACCTAATGATTCTATCGTACCTTCGTTTTCTTCCAAGCTCGTAGTAGTTGAATGACTCCTCTATGCCCCTCCCTGTCGGCGTGAAAAAGTGGTGTACTACCGTACTTATCAGGGCTGTCAGGGTCAACGTCCTAACGTGCTAGTAGTAGCTCTACCACTCGTTTATGTCCACGGATAGCAGCCCACCCGAGTGGTGTTTTACCATACTTATCAGGGCGATTGGGGTCGACATTTGCTCGTTGGACAAGTAGTTTCACCACTTCTTCATGTCCGTTACTAGCAGCACACCCGAGTGGGGTTCGGTCATCCGTATCTGGACGATTGGGGTCGACATGTTCCTGTTGCAGCAATAACTTGACCACTGCTTCATGTCCCTCGACAGCAGCATATCCGAGCGGTGTTCGACCATCCACATCTTGGTGATTGGGGTCGATATCTTTCAATTCCAGGAGTAACTTGACCACTCCTTCATGCCCTTCGACAGCGGCCCACCCGAGTGGTGTTTGACCATCCTTATCGGGGCGATTGGGGTTGACATCTTCCCTTTCCACCAGTAGCTTGACCACCCCTTCACGTGCGTGGATAGCAGCACATGTGAGAGGTGTCCGATTATAAGCATCTGGGCGATTGGGGTCGATATCTTTCCGCTCCAGCAGTAACTTGACCACTCCTTCATTACCGTTGACAGCAGCACCCCTGAGTGGAGTTCGGCCGTACTTATCCGGGAGGTTGGGGTCGACGTCCCCCCGTTGCAGCAGTAGCTTGACCACTCCTTCATATCCATCTACCGCGGCACATCTGAGTGGCGTTTGACCGTGCTTATCAGGATGATTGGGGTCAACATCTTGCAGCCCCACCAGTAGCTTGACCACCCCTTCACGCCCGTGGATAGCAGCACATCCGAGTGGTGTTCGATTATCTCCATCTGGGCGGTTGGGGTCGATATCTTTCCGCTCCAGCAGTAACTTGACCACTCCTTC
>Ga0307513_10001723_pt1 | contig 31195 bp, 44 predicted proteins | sample 15_EM_MG_FD_202174 | JGI IMG/M metagenome (GOLD analysis project Ga0307513, IMG submission 202174) | Populus trichocarpa ectomycorrhiza microbial communities from riparian zone in the Pacific Northwest, United States - 15_EM | ecosystem: Host-associated > Plants > Roots > Unclassified | place... | reverse complement strand
GTATGCCTTCATCCAGACCGTACTTACAAAGTTCTGACTCTGCCATGGAAAGAAAGCACTCGGTATCCGTGGAAATACCGACCAAGGGAATCTGGCAACCATTCCTGCAGCGAATACAACACCTCCATTCATCCTTCTCGGGAATCCTTGTCCGCGTCCTCATTGACGAGCTGACCCTTAGCGAAGATAAAGACGCGGAAAGTAATGTACCTCGGGGGCGTTTCTTTTGTCTCGCTGGATGGCTCCTCTGGGTGTCTACCACCTGGGCGCAGCTTCCAGAATGCGATCCTACAGCAATAGTAGAGCAGCTTTTACTTAGAGTACAGCAGCCAAGGTAGGGATTTGTACTCTAGTCAATGTTGAATTAACAGAAAGCCATCCAGGGGCAGCGTCAACGAATTACTAGACAAGTTGACCGAAGGCAAAACCTCCTTGCGATCACGAGTTGACACTATTTTGGCTATTTCCTGCGACAACTCGAATGTAGGTCTCCTTTTTATCTGTTGACCATGCAGCCTCATCTTTCAACTAGCCATCAAAGGGGGTTTGGACTGAGGGCTCATTAGAAGCGATGCAAGCTAGGATTCAAGAGCTGCGAATCACAGTCAGGAGTAAACCTGTCAAGTCAGAGGTTCCCACTGCTCCCACGTTCATCAGGGGTTGGCATCAAGTGGACCCTTCGAGTTGGAGGCCATGTCCCATTGGTTCTTAACGCCGCCTTGTGTTTGGTTGGTGGAATGTAGCGGTACAACTTCCGAAATAGCGATACAATGTGCAGGAGGATGCAGGAGGTACAACGTAGACAACAAAAAACTACAGCAAACGTCAAGGATTATAAAGAAACTTGAAGGGCTCGAGATGACGCAGTCTCCGAAAGTGAGAGCGGGTTGAATAGAGGAAAGCCAGAAGACGAACATAAGTGGGGGAGGTTTAAATCATATCAAGGGTTGGTATTGGTGGACCACCAGTGGGGGTCAGATCATCATGTATGGGTGGGGATTCATTTAAAGCGTCAACCTCGGCAGCAGTGAGGTTTGCCGCCTGCTGAGCCACAGTCGCGTCATGGAAATCGCCGTTGAATGTCGTCACATGCTCGCAAGGAACTGTTTCATCTTCTCTGAGCTCGCTCTTGATTTGCAGGATCCATGCATGGTTCAGTAGCTCGGCAGCAGACGGTCGCCTGTAGGCATCGATATTCAGACAGTCCCTAATGAAAGCGATGCCGAGTGGGCTAAGTTGACCCGATTCTGGAAGAGGTGGATGCTTGGTTGTAACTCCGATATGGAACATGATGGCCCTGTGAAACTGATCTTAGAAGGACACATAGGGGAAAGGCCTTCATAGTACGAACCATTCGTTGTCGAGGTTACTCCAAGGTTTATGGCCGGTAGCAGCTTCAAGCAAGACACAGCCCATTGACCATATATCCATCGCACCGTGTCGCCCTGGCTTGTCGTTCTTGATCACCTCAGGGGACATGTACATCGGTGTCCCAGTCAGACTATTCCCCATTGGAGTGTTCATCGTCGCACTCCCGATTCGGGAACGATTCATAGTACCGCTTCGGGCGAGGATTTTGGCAGCTCCGAAATCGACGAACTTTATGAGACCCATGTGGTCCAGGAGAATGTCTGAAAGAAGGTCAATAGGGATATAAAGGTACGTGAAAAACACTGACTGTCAGGCTTGATATCACGATGTACGATACCCTTAGTGTGAAGGTAATTGAGACCCTCCAACATCTGCAACGCGTAGAGCTGGATCACTGTCTCATCTTCAATTCTTCCCAGTTCCAACAAGGCCGCCAAGCTGCCTCCTCCACAGTATTCCTCGAAAATGTACACACGGTCTCGGTGCACCTCGATACCGTAGTACTCGACGATGTTGGGATGCCGGAGCATCTCCATGACATTGAGCTCGTCCTTGATCTGCTTGAAGAGATTTGGCAGTACACCTGAAACGTCTTGAAATCGAATCTCCTTGACCGCCATCAGAGCCCCAGTGTCCATATTGGACGCAAGATAGACGGATCCAAAAGCCCCGCCACCAATGAACTTTCCCTGCTGCCATCGTATCGATACGTTCGAATGGGACGAAGCAAGTAGGAACAAACTGCGGTCCTCTGGGAGGTTGTCGTCCAGCACTCTCCCGACGAGCCTCTCCTGTGCGTCAAGTCCGCTACGGTTTCCATCCACCTCTTTTAGCTCTTGTGACAATCGGTCCCGGTACATCCGTATACTCCGCACACAAGCACTTGCAACGTATCCAGATGTTTGAATCGTCGTATCTTCCTCTTCGAGCGCCATAACTCGTAAGTACGCGTCATCTTCAGTCTGAAGCTTCGCCTCGAGCGCCTGCTGTCGTCGGATCTCCTCCTGTCTCTCGCGTTCGCGCTTGGCCTCGAGGGTTGATCTCGCACCAAGGATGTCGAAATGTCGGATGAGCAAGCTCATACACATAGCGACTTTCTTCCTCAGCAACGCAAACTCTTCTCCGGGCAAATGAAGGATGACGTGTGTCCCCACCCTCTTCCGCGCAAATTCGAGCGCATTGACAGCCCAGCGGAACGTCTTCCTGTCAGTTGCATCGCAGTCGTCGCAGATAAACGATACCCATGAGATGCCGAGTAGTGTGAGCGATTGATTGAACTTGAGTCGTGAAGCATTATCGAGATGCCGGTTGACCTGGTGCGCATTCTCCGAAGCAAAGAGGTACCATGATTCGAGGAGCTCCTGGTACTGTGGTATGCCCTTGACGGACGCCTTAACAGCGTCCGCTGAACCCATTATGACGCTAGCCAGACGGTTCGTTGCTTTAACGACCTTCCGAACTTCCCGATTGACTAAGGGGATATGCGCTTGCTGTTCGATGACGCATGGAATCATCCCCATCATACCCGCTCGGCCCCTGCTCTCTTCAAAGAGCTCCTCATCGTCCTCTCCACCAGGTGGCTCATCCGGGCTGCTCCCCGGTGGATCCGGGAAGTATTCTGAGAACCGTTTCTTCGCCTTGGACAAGCGGGAATGACCTCCATCGGCGACCAGCCGTATCCTCAGGTCTTTGATGTCGAGGTCGATTTGCGGTATGTCGCTCCCATCAACCACGGTTCCGTGCCAAATAAAAGGCTTCGCAGGTCGGAATATCAACATATAGGAAGGCGGCAAGTCGTCTTCGTGCAGAATGGGGACATGGTTAGAGAACACCGCGTGGCAGGATAATCGTTGGACGTGGAATGCTCTCTGGATGATTTCGACGGCGCCTTCGCGGCGGTCAAGAAGAGTGGGATCAGCGACGATAAATGTCCCTTCTTCCTGGTAGTGCTCAGAGAAGAGAAGGAAATGGCCGGTCATCACGAGGTGGTCGATGAAGGGCTCAAGTTGAACGTCTTCCATGCTGTACTCCGCTGAATTGCTGAATCGTCCAGTCATGACCCTGTTTTATCAAGAGTCAATGCAACCTCCTTGCCTCTTCCGAAGAAAATGGAATACTTCGTGAAGTTTCGCAACCGTCGGTATCGGACACGAACGTTGTCCAAAAGACGAGCATACCAACCCACTATGTCGCTTTGTCCGCCATCGCCGTCAGTGCTATTGGTGCGGACCCTGATGACAGCATGCATGGTAGAGGAGGGCTCTGGTACAGGATTATTGACGAGCTTCTCGAAGTTCTCTGTTACCCGAACGATCAGGCGGTGTAGGACCATGCTAATGAAGAGTTAGCTAACAGCACACCCTTTTTACAAAACCGTACTCCCCATAGTTGTTCCGCAACCAAAATCGAACCTCCGTCTATTGCGGCAGCGACATCGTTGAGGAGATCAGACTGCGCCTCCAAGAACTCGGTCTCCTTGAAATGCGTGCCGCGTATGCCATCCACGCTCTTCAATTTTCGTTGCAACAATCCAAAGAACGTCGTGACAGCTTCCAGGACGATGTCGTCGTAATCGGCGTGTAGGCAATGCTGAAGAATGGAGCTACCGAGGATGAGGTCCTCGTACTCGAACTTGCGCTTGCACGCTTCCCGGATGGATATTGTGAAATCATCTAACATTTGGTCGATCCGTAAGAGGTCCATGTCCTTGACTTTATTGGCGTAGTCGAGCCGGACGCGTAAGGACGCGTGCATCAGGGTAGTTGGGAAGACCAGAAGCTCTTGGAGCAGATTAATCCCAGATGGAAGGCTCATGGCTTTATACAGGTCGCCATAAATGCTATAGTTTTCGTTGGAACGACTGATGATGAGGCCAATTTCTACAAGCGCTCGCTTCTTGAAAATTTGCACTAAAGAGTCCTCCTTGAGTATTCTTTCGACGAACGTAGTCGCGTCTACCATGTCGTAATCGTGGGGTCCTCGCCGAGCGTGATTGGTCCGGGTGACGAGTGGTAGTTCGGCATTGGTATTCGGGGCAATGACGTCCAAGGTCTGGCTACCTGTCCACTTTTGCAATAGGGCATAATGATGCCTGATGATGCCTGCAAGGTTGACCCAACTAATCATGGCGTCGATTCGTTTCCTAAATTCCGCCTCAGCATATGCGGGCTTGTCCAAAAGCACCGCTTTGATGCTCGGATAGAACGATTCAACTGCATCGAGGCGACGGAGGAGGCTGTTGACTTGCTCTGTTGGGGGCCCAAGACTTTCGTCATACTTGAAGGCGAGAACATCCTCAACGAGGCCCTCTCCCACCCGGAGACGGCGGTGCTCTACGCGCTTCCGCTCCTCTTCTATGTTTGTACAGCGTATTCTCGCGCGTGCGCCGAGCCATATGTCGGCTACGGGAAAGTTCTTTCTGTAGTCTGCACCGTGGTCGTCGCGGGTTGTGCTTTCCTTATCAATACCAATACGAGTCTTTTCGGCACTGAGGACGTCTCCATCGAGAACTGAGCGGAGCATCGTTTGCCACTCGAGCCGTTCTCTCTCCTCCTTCGTCGCTGGTATGATCTGGTCAAACTCGGCCATCTCCTGCTCGTATTGGGCCGTATCGTCATCCGAAGATGTTCCTTCGTCTTCTTGGTAGTAGGTGGGGTGCTGCTCAATGGGAGGAACAATGAGTGAGCTGCTCGTCATCGGTCCGCGGGTCGATGAGCCTGGGAGGAGCTGGGTTGGCGGTGGATATGACCACATTGTCTTTGGCTGAATACGCTGCTGGTGGTTGTAGCGCTCTATCGGGTACGAAAGTTGCCGCACCACCCTGCCCGACGACGCCGATGGCCCTTCGTACTCATCGTCTCCCAGCTCATCCTCCACATGCGGTTGCAGCGTTGGTAGATGCTTCAATGCAGTTCGCGGGTGTCCCACCGCACTTGACATCCCGACTAAATTGGTAGGGTCCAAAGTACAACACAGAAGTTACATCCTCTATGAATTCACAGGGACTCCGTCCATATCTACAGCCAATCCGGCTCTCTTCATCACAGATGTTAATGTCGCTCCCGAGTCGTCTACGGACCGTAGAAAACGCAAGAGGTCCTTCGCGATTGCCCATTCCTGCCCCTCGATTGCTCGTGTCAGTAACCGGACAGCATCATCGTATGTTTCGTCCAACTGTTCCATGTTGTGCAGGACGAGTAGATAGGACGCGGCACATGCAAGCCTCTTCGACTCGAGGCAGGTCTACGAAGCAGTCAAGGGGCGGTCTCAACCACAAAGAAGGCACCCGCTCACCTCAAAGAGCATCTTTGGGTTCCCCACAGCGTCGAAGAGCCTCTGCCACCTTGCCATCTCAGTCTTCCGCGCACAGCCCACAACTACATCCAGGCAAGCATCAAAGTGATCCAAGAATTCGACTGTCGTAGGCAGTAGGCTTTCAGCGCCTCCTTCTATATCATCCTCGCTTTCGAGGATGGTATGGAGCAGGACCTCAAGTGCATGCGCGAAGAAGACCAAATGTTGGTAGTGAGAGGCGAACGCGACAGCTTCAGTGACCTGTCTGTGGCCAAGGTGATACCTCAGGACATGTTGAATGAAGAGGTGCGACTACAAGGGCTGTTAGCTGGGTCCATACCAGAGGTGGGGTTGACGAACACTGGTGATGAATCGGAACATAGCAAAGGGCAATGACGATCGCAATACGTGCTCTTGTTCTGCTCCAATAATTATACCCTTATCCATCAATACCGCTTCGCGAGGAGGGTCAGCAGCGCGGCACTGTTGGTCCACTTGTGAACTCACACAACGGGTAGAAGTCAAGTGTCATAGATACACTCTCAGGGACAGTCGTTCGTTCTTCCGTCTGGGGCATATCAATATTAAGCGCATCCAACCAGACGCGAAGGGTTTCCCCATCGTAACCCCATAGAGAGTTCTCCAGAGAGCCAATTCCTCTCAAATGTATCCAACAGAACTCGACATGATCCGCTAGAATCTGCATGTCGTACTTGAGCTCCTGGGTGCCGCTCTGGTACCACTGTCAGTAAGGGATCGCAGGTCCAGGCCGTGGCCTGACCTTGCGTGGCCGTAATAAAACCAGTTGACCTCCCACTAGTAACAATATTGTCGCTACCAGTAAATCATCCTCCGGATTGCCAAAATCTAGCGATCAAAATCAGCCAGTGAAGGTACAATGTTATGCGACTTGCTCTTATGGGAGGAAGGAATCATCCAACTCATACAACGCACCAAACCAGGTACAGCAACGACGCCTTCGAAGGAAATGCTCCCACACATATGCAATTTGATGGTTTCGGCTGTCGGAATGACCAAGAAATGGTAGAGCGAGTTGTCCGCTGTGTAAACAAGGAGCGAGTTGTCCACAAGCGATAGTAGGACCACTGCTGACGGGAAGACCTCGGTGTGAAGAACATTTTGCACGGATAAATCCAAATCACGGGAGTAGAGGCGGACCTGTCAGCAATTAGCCCATGCCCTCCATGGAAATAGTGCTAAATTCACCTGAAAAGTCTTTGAAGCCTCTACTCCTACGATCAAAACATGATGGAACCAGATCATGCCTCCGCGGACAATAAAACTTTGCTCCACCACTGGGTCATTGAACAACTTCCAGCGTCCAGATGCTGTGCTATAGTGTATTAGACCCCTCCTACCAGCCACAGCCACTAGCCTGCCATCATTGCTAATCGTGGCGTGCCGAACCGGCCAATTTGTAGCCATGTACGCGAGCGGGGTCTTGATGTGCTGCCAAACATCCGATTCGGGGTTGATCACAGACATGTCTGGTTGGTCTGCGCCGCGGTAGATGAGGACACGGTCGTCCATTTGGAGGAAAGCATAGCGGGTGTTATCCTGGAGGGATTAGATCGTTGATAGCAGACCCACGAGGTACAACATACTGGTGCTTGTTGACTCGTAATCGCGCTTTTGGCAAATGGAAGAACGAACAGCTGCGCTTTGGTTCTTGGTGGCCCACTCTGCGATGCCAGCAAATAGAGCTCGAAATTCCCTGGACCCCAGAACTAGCAAGGCTCAATAAATGGGTCCAAAGGGGCAATAAAAGCGTACCAAGTCTCTGATACCAAGCATGTACGTATCTTGAAAGCTAAAAAGGGTTGCCCCATTAGAGAGCAGAGCCTCAGAGACCCGAGAAGAGCCGCACCTTGGTGATACGTGCTCCATAGTGCCGACTGTGGACGTCAAGAACCGGCCTCCAACACTTATGACAGCCCATCCGTGTTCCCACCCAACCGCCACTGCGTATCCATCCGACGTCCATTCCATCGCAGTGACACTACCAGTCTTGCCTCGAGCCATCACGTCCGGCACTACAAGGTGTTGCTGCCGCTCTGGAGGCTTTCCATGTAATGGAAAGTTGGACAGTCGTACTGCTCCATCCTCTAAACCAATGGCGATAATTGAGAACTTGATGTTGATAGCCATGCACATGGCCTTTGGTACCAATTCTCCCTCTGTAGTTGATTGCTGTAGTGGGTGAATGCATGTACCAGACCATTGCCCCTCAATGTCTTCTGACCCAGAGGTACCCGCTGTAGCTTGGCTACCCAGATCCTCAGAGAGTCGAGAGGACTTTTGTTCATGGAAACGGACGAGATAGGCTTTACCGTCGCTCGTCACCCACCCTTCGACCGCACTTCCTCGAGCATGATGAATGTAATTCAAGTTCACTAGGACCGTTTAGTTGGGGCTTTCGTGGGCAGATGAAGGCCGACCTTCGTCTCCTTCCAGCCAAGGTAACGCAGTACTACTGAGTAGCCAGGTTTCGTGTCCCAGCCAATGACCTGACGCTGCTTCGGAGCCTGGCCACGGTATTCTCTGCACCGCTGAAGGATTTGTTGTTGAGAACAGGAGGTGTGTCATTCGGGGAGATATACTGCCCATGGTTGGTATTAAAGCTCCAGCTATTGAGTTTTTGCTTACCATTGTAGTTGCCCATCGATTTGGATGACGCCCTCCAGTTTAAGGCTTACGCCATGCTGAGCAACACCCTCCCCGGACCCAGGAAGGAACAGGCGTTGTATATCAGGGCTCAACCCTTCTGTCGAGTTCGATTCTTGGTCGGAAGTGTGGATTACAGATACGAGCACTATGTGTGACACTGCCGTCTGTGCGTCATGGTGTCAATTTCGCTGTCGCTTCTATGGTACATACTCACCTTTATGATGAGACGATGACTATCGTTGGACCACCGCACGTCGACATTTTCGCCATGCAATTCGACTGACACCGTGGTGCGTGCCAGAAGAGCCAGCTGCGCTGGTGGCTAGAAGAACGCCTTAAGGTCCCGTCTTAGAGGTATCCATGCTGAGGCAACGTATCACTCACTCGTAAACGCCACAACGCGACAGAGCGGGCGGTAAGCGTGCAAAAGAGTGACCGACGGCTATTGACTGCAATGGCGAGCAGAGGTTCCTCTGGGAGGTTGGGTCCTGGCGGTGAAGAAGACAGAGCGCGAGCTGTACCGCTCGCGAAATACATGGGGGTGGTTGAGTTACAACCAAGTTGCAACCACACACTTGATGCCCGCCCTATCCGTCGATCGTGTCAAGGTCGACCCAGCGACGCTCTCGGTAAATCCAGACGCGTTTAAAATAGCTAGCTCTACGATCCCGGGTGCGGGACTCAGCTGTTCCGCGACCAGAGACCTCCCCACTTCGACCAACGTCCTTGTTATCCACCGCGGCCCCATCGCAGGCGTCATTTGCCAACCTTTCCGCAAGGAAGTGTGTGCTTGGTGTTTCTCGTACAATCAAGGGAATATTCTGAAACACAAGCTCGAGACTGGAGGTAGAAATAGTCGTGGTGTTGCCTGGTTCTGCCAAACATCCTGCATAGAAGCATGGAGGATTGAAGTGACAGAGGAAGGTGTCAGGGCAGTCATCGCTGCTGAGGGGGCTTTGGCACGCTTCCACCTAACGGCGCCAGGAGTAGGCGAAGATTCACCTTGCTCGGCGAATGATATTGATTCAGCATGGGAGGGAGCCTTATTAACCTCGGAGAAGATCCTCAAAGACAGGAAACGAAAGCCACAACTCCGCTCCGTACAGCCATCTGCTTGCTTCGACATCGACGACTTCCGCTTCATTCTCTCGGGACTCATCTCCTTTCATTGTCGTGAAGAGGCCATATCTGAAGTTCTACAGCTTGGGCCTAGCTGGTCTCCATATCTCACCTCAAGATCAAAGTTAACTCAGCATATCGGTATTCTCTATTTCTTGACATTCGCCTTGCCTCTCGACTCTCCCGTTCTCGCCTATGTAACACCACACTTTATCACCGCTTTAATTACCCGGGATTCTGGGAACTCATTTGGGATATGGGACCTTCAGCTGGAGGGACAAGAGCTATTTGGATACGCTATATATCCTTGTGCGAGCTACTTCAACCACTCTTGCTCACCGAACTTACAAAAAAGAAGAAACGGTAGGTTCTACGAATTCATTACCCGTTGCGAAGTGGCAGAAGGAGAGGAGCTTTGCATAAGTTATTTGGGAGGGGCGGAAAGGGAGTTAGATAAACGGTCACGACAGAAGAGGCTAAAAGAGGGGTGGTTCTTCGATTGCCTCTGTAGTAGGTGTCGAGAGCATGAAACGTAGTCATTCCTTCTTGGCGACTGCACCTTGTACCCCACCAAATTCGATCGTCAGTTCGACCGTCTAAACGTGAAGCACAGCAATCATGGGTATCCTCGAGAAGGTTGGTCGAATGCTCGTAGGTGTGATACTAAGCTCTTAACGCGTCGATGAGCGCAGATCAAAGCCATCGAAGGCGAGTATTCCCAAAGGTATTTCAAAGATATAAAATCAAGGTTCTGAATGTCATTCTTGATTAGAGGAGATGGCGAGGAGTAAGTCATGCTCTTCAGGTGCCCATTCTCTGTCATCCTGACACCAATCACAGCCCAAAAGAACAAGGTCTAGCCAACAATTTCCTGCTCTGCGGTTAGTTGTACTGAACTTCAATGTAGGCGACGGAGTACCACCTCGGTCTTCTGAAAGCGAAGCTTGCTAAGTATAGGGCACAACTACTTGAACCAACGGCAAAGTCAAGTGGTGGCGGAACAGGTCTGCCTCGGGTCTTTCTACGCGCGTACAATAGCTTAAGGGGTATTCCTAGGCTTCGATGTCCAGAAATCGGGTGATGCGCGAGTCGTCATGATAGGTGCGCTTCCCTCCCACCCCATCTTACTAACGCTGAATGTGCCTAGGGTTCCCATCTGTTGGAAAATCTACGCGTAAGGAGCGAGCTATAATACCCTATTGATAATTAATCCCTCTAGTCTTATCAAAGGTCACAAACACAGCAAGCGAAGCTGCAGCGTACGAATTCACTACCTTAACTGCAATCCCAGGTGTCCTGGAGTACAAGGGTAACGTGCTATATACTTAGGTAAATGTCCTATTGAAGGGTAAGGTGACAGGTGTGCGCATCCAGTTGCTCGATCTTCCGGGTATTGTCGAGGGCGCGGCACAGGGACGAGGAAGGGGACGACAAGTCGTCGCAGGTAGCATGTGTCTAATCTGTAATATCATTACTGACCGTTATGAAGTGGCTAAGACTGCCGATCTTATTCTCATGGTGCTGGATGCCACCAAGTCCGTGGAGCAGCGACGGCTTCTGGAGGCGGAGCTTGATGCAGTCGGAATACGACTTAACAAGGCTAAGCCAGACGGTTCGTACACGCATACAAGTTGTCCATGCCGAATACTCATTCGCAATACTGCGAACAGTCGTTTTCAAACAGAAATCTGCAGGAGGAGTGAGTGGTCGCCATTGTTCATTGTACGTCTCTGACTGACCTTCCAGGTTACAGTATGTTGCTACATCTTCGACCAGCCTCACCTTGCTAAGATGGGTAGATCAATGCCACAGTCAAGCTCACGAAGATCGACGAGAAAGTTATTCGGACCATCCTTCAAGGATACAAGATCCACAACTGCGATGTGATGATCCGAGAAGACGTTAGTCTAGCACCTACCAGCCGCCTTTTCACTCATGTCCTGCAGATCACTGTTGACGAATTCATCGACGTCTTGATTGGCACAAGGAAATACACCCCGGCGATATCGGTCTATAATAAGATCGACGCTATTAGTTTAGAGCAACTTGACAAGTACGCTCGGCAGGATCATACAGTGGTCATCAGCTGTGAACTCGGACTCAAGTTAGTGCCTCCAAATTTGACGCTCCTTAGCAAATCATTAACGATTCTGTACAGCCTTGACTACTTGATCGATCAAATTTGGGAGGTACATCTCAAGGCTCGCGTCTCTGGGAGATGAGTGACAAGTTTGGATATAGAACCTTGGACTGGTGAAAATATACACCAAGAAACGAGGGCATCATCCTGATCTCACGGATCCGATCTGCCTGCGACGAGGAGCTACGATCGAGGTTGGTCTACTACGACGATATGAGACAGACTGCCAACTGTAGAGTAGCACGTATGTCACGGCATCCACCGGAGTCTTGCATCCAATTTCAAGTACGCGCTTGTTTGGTAAGCTCGCCATTTTCGATCGCAAGAGCTTGACTAATTATCTTACCAGGGTACGTATCAAGTAGGCGCTCTGAGGATGTGGCGCACTAACCGTCCCGCACAGGGTCGTTCATCCAAGTTTGCACCGCATGCACAGAAGGTCGGCCTCAACCATCAGGTAAAGAAATATCTTTGGTGGTGCTGCAGCAGTGTTTCTGACGTCTTTTTTAAGGTCGCAGATGAAGATGTGGTGAGCAGTAAGCGCTTCCAGTTGTCACCGTGCGATGGGTGCTGAAGTTGTTGTTCGCAGTTTTTACGAAGTAGATGCCTACTCCTTCGGGAAGACCAGCTTGGGTTTGTATATATGGCCCGTGTGCACGGATCCATTCGCCCTAATTGATTGCCGCGCCGCCACCCGCGTGTCTCGACTCGGCAGTTTGTCTTGTGAGACTTTTGTAAGTGAGAAGAGAACTCTTTTGGTTGTCTGACAGTTGCCGCGGACAAAACGGGCATTGTTCTCAAACCCCTACCATATCCGGAAAAGAAAGCCTCAGGCGTGCCATGAGGCGCGTGAGGCTGGGTCTATTCGATGGCTCGACTCTATTGGACGGTATAAAATGACCTCTTGTGCTCCTTCCCCAGCAACGACCCCCTTTCCCTTTTCCTCTCCCTTCACGCCCCCACCGACCCTCCGTCGCCCGCGCTAGCCACGCGGCATTCTCTCACCTTCTCCACTCTGCTTTACGAATATCACCTTCCACACCTCCTCGCTCGGACGACGTTACGAACCATCTTTTCCCCCGTTTAATTCAAGAACCCTTTAGCCCAACATGCTCCCTTGGAAAGCCTGGCGATTCATCAGCCTCAACGCTGTCCGAGCATTATCTCTCATCGCTCTCATCCTCGTCTTCGTCTCCAATATTCTCGTTATGGTCCACGACGTGCGTCGCACCGCCGCCACCTGTCCGGACAAACCGCTAACCCGCCGCCAATTTCCAGGTTAATGCCGTTAGGTCATTCAAATCGACCTCCAATGTTACGACTGGTACGAACAACACTCTTGCTGACGAGGAACTTGTCGATTGCGAATACATCGAGTGCGTGTTTACCGGAAAGCACCGGATTAGGTAACTCACTCCTGCGGAACAGGGGCTCGACCGTTCCCAATACCGCTGCAGGACCCTTTTGGGCGGTCCTCAACCGCATTCTTATCATCATCCAAGTCATCCTTCTCATCCTCAGCGAAATCGGCTGGCCAGATGCTTTCTTCACACGTTTCCTTCCTTTCCTCAACGATGAGCACGGTGTCGGTGCGATTGGCGTGTTAGAGTGCCTCATCGGTGCCCAGGTCAACAGCCACGTTGTTGACGACTTCCCCATGGTCGCTGCGTTCCTGCTGTTCTCAATTGGTTGCTTGAACATCATTCTGGTATGGATTCTCCATATCACCCGATCTTCTTGACATCTGACGCCTTTTTGAAGGCTCTGGTGTGGGGCAAGTCCGTTAAGTCCCATCGTTCAATCTTGTCCTGGCGCGAACGCGACACTTTACCCAAGACTAGCGCCGACTTGGCAAGGGCAGTAAGCCAGAAATCTCACAGTTCACCGGCCTGGTCTGCGAATTCTGCCATCTTCAACGAGAAGCCCCTTGACCGTCAACCCTCCATCGACGGGTACCGCGCCAGTCCTCCCCAATACTTTGGAAAGCAAGAGAAGAAGGCTGCATATAACAACTATATCCTCAACAAGCCAGCTCATGCCCGTTCAATCTCAGGTGGATCGGGTGGTCGCAGTGTATCACGCATTTAAGAGTACTCTGTCGATCGACGGTAACCTATAGCCAGCTAGTGTCAGTGACCATGAACGTCCGCCCTCTCATACCTCCGCCCAAGCCAAGAACACTCTACCCACCCTACTCCCCGTTATACCGTGTCTCACGATCAGCTATACACCCTCCTTCCATTTTGTAATGCTTAGGTAGCATTTCCTGCAGGCCTGTCGGTGGTCCCATGCGTGTATCCATAGAGCCCAAATACAATTGTGTCTTACGTAATCGTTTCTGATGCACGCTGGAAGACCCGTATTGACTGACGTCAAGGTGGTTTGAAGGTGGTTTGTTGACAGCCCGGCTGTTCCAGTTGGACCCTTCCCCGTCGAGCGTAATGTCCGCTCCCCAAAAACCGCCGCTACAGAATCCGATTCCGGGCACGGCGGTTGACACGTCGTCGAGCACACACCATTCGCGTGAGCCCACCGACGAGGACGAGAGCCGACTCTCCGGCAGCGTTGTGCAGCGGGCCGTGGATAAGATTCAACGCAGTACTTCGCTCGTGAAACGCTCTGGACATAAGAAACTGCTAAGCCTCTCGAAGAAGATCAAGCCCCAGGACGGTAAGTAACCACCAGCGCGCCTCTTTGCAGTGGCAATCGGAGGGAGCTCACGCGTCGTTTGGAAAGATAATGAGGGATCTTCGCAAGCACCGAAGACAGAGGTCGAATCCCCGTTTATGCAGCTGGATGACTCGCCATCGCCTACGCGTCCGTCCCTCGCGGATAGTTTTCGCGGAGATGGTTCGGTCCGTGCACAATCAAACCCACTATATGTATCGCGTACTGACTGTATATTCACAGCTTCGAGCCGGGACGCAATCGCTGATCCAGGCGCTGCAGGTCATGGGTCCATGGATGGAGGAACACGGAGAAAGTAAATCGGATAGCGACGACGAAGACTCGGAACACCATTGTATGCACCACACCTGCCTGGTATATACAACTGCTCATGTCTCCAATTGCAGCCTTCACACTCTCTTCATCAATCCACACTCTTCACCGCCCTGTTGCCCGTATTCGGAAGCGCGAGCAGTCCCTAGCGGCACAAGGAAAGCCAGAGCCATTTATACCAGAAGAGGTAGTGTCAGATGAAGACGAGAGTTATGAAGAGGAGGAGGAGGATTTCGACTACAATGGATCGACACCTGGTTCGCGGCCTCGGCCAAGCGACTCGAAGCAACTTCTACACCATAGTATTGCCCTCTCTGAGGGGGGTATGCCTACTCCGAAGGGAACCCTCAGCCGTACTCCAAGTCTTTCCACAGTCCGAATCCAGCGACGGACCAGGCTTGCAGAGAAGCTGAAAGAGGTATTTGAGGTACCAGATATTCAGGAAGTGACAAGTGGTCCGTGGTTTGTAACCGAAATACGCCTATCATCACTGACCGAGGTTCCAGAAATGCCGTGTTGGCTATTGCGCTCCGTCTGTAAGCGAATATGAACGCTTTTCACCATCGAACTCTCACACGCACCCATATAGTGTTGCAAGGGTATATGTATCTCACCAACTCGCACATCTGCTTCTTTGCGCACATGCCGTCACGAGAGGTTGGTATCGTAGCTTTTCTGTCCGTTCCATCTAACTCTACAGCAGGACCAAACGGTAAAATCCGGCAGTCTGAGCAAAAAAGCGCAGCGTACCCGACGTTGGACTAAGCATTGGTTCGTATTAAAGAACGACGCCCTGACATGGTACCAATCTTCCACGGTACGATGCCAGTAGTAACCTTCACACGTCCACTAAATACTTCATTAGGACAAATACTTTCCTCATGGTGTCATCAATCTCCGATATGCTATATCATGTGAACCGCACGGAGAGAAAGGCTTCAGACTACGGACCAACGAGCGAACAGTCTCTTTAGAAGCGGACTCTGTGCCGAGTCGCGAAGAGTGGGTGAAGGCCATTCGCAAGGTCATCTTTACGGCGCAAAACCTGGGAGAAAGCGTCAAGGTCCGCACCAACGTTCATAGCCAACAGTTGGAATGCTGATGATACCATAGATTGCCATCCCATATTCAGCCGTCTTAGAGGTCAGCTGGTCCACAGCGATGCACTTTAGTGAAACAATCGAAGTCAAGGTCGTGGATAAGGATGATGACTTCTTGGTCGATTCGTATTTCTTCGCTTACTTCCACAACATTTCCCATGCTCTGGAAGAGATTCGCTCTGCTTGGCAGCTAGCCCGAACAAGACCCCACCTTCCCTCCGAGGAAACCATACACGATACGACTGCCCATCGTGCAGCTACTGTTCCCTCCTCTGCAACAACGTCACCCGCATACACCCCTGCGTCTGCCGAGAGCTATCCTGCGAGCACATCACTACTCTCCCGCGATCGTCTCTCTAACCCCGGCAACCGACTCTCCGCCTTGCTCAAGCCCTTCTCCAGTTCCTCTTCTCAAAGCAGCCAAAGCGGCCAGGTCACAGCACCCCCGCAATGTACGCACAGCCCCTCAGAAGTGATCATTGGCACAAGCACCAAAGTTCATTCGCCGCCTCGAGGCCACACCTACCCACCGTCCACCGTCCATCACCCGTCTCATGGTAGTGAGTCGGGTGGCATTAAGTACTCGTGGAATGTCCCCGTGCCGAGTTGGTTGAGGAATCAGTCCCGAAGACTGTTTACCATGGGGACTGGTACAGATGAGGGACAGTCGGAGGTGCTTGGGGTATACACCTCCGTATCACCCTCTAGTAGCGAGCATAACGAGCTTGGATTTTCCATTCTCGACGGTGTCGAGTCTGGCACGGTTGACCCGGTTGCGGTCGAGAAGTTCCGAACTACATTCGCTTTAGACGAGAAGGAGACTCTCATCGCGGGTATGTCTTTTTCGACAAACACCAGGTTTAGTCTCCTAAATTTGGTCCTGCACAGAGTTTCCAGGATACCTATTCCGCGTCCTGCCCGTCTTTGGTAAGGTGGACATCTCGACGAATTACTTTTGCTTCAGGTCCTCTCACCCCCTGACCAAAACGAGGGTGAGCACTCAGTGAATGCCCCATGCTTTCTTGCTGACCCGATTTGAAGATGATGATCCCTTTGCGAGACATACTTGCGACGGAGAAACAAAAGGCGTTCCGTTTCGGTCATCATGGTCTCGTCGTCGTCATAAAGGGTCACGAAGAGCTCTTTTTTGAATTTAATTCCCTGGACCGCCGAAACGCCGTCGCCCAAATCGTCGAAAACCTCTTAGAAGGGTTGCGGGAGAAACAAGACCATAATAAGACCCCTTCAGCGAGCCGAGAGATGAGTGATGCTCTCATGTTGCAGACTCTCGAACCCGTGGGCTTTGTCAGCGATTCGGACCCCGGACCTCCAACCGACGCGATGTCCGACTCATTACCAGCTATCATGTTCACTTCCTCTTCTTCGACTTTCCTCACTTTCAAACCTCCTGAACCACTTCATTTCACTTGCTTGACCATCGGGTCACGAGGAGATGTGCAACCATATATCGCGTTATGTAAAGGGCTCAAGGCTGATGGACATCGTGTTCGTATCGCAACGCATTTAGAATTTAAGGATTGGGTCGAGGGGGTGAGTCTATAGAGTTTGAAAGCCGACTTTTGGTTTTACCTGGCTTTTGCAGCATGGGATAGAGTTTGGCTATGTGGGTGGTGACCCAGCGGAGCTCATGCGCCTTTGTGTTGAAAACGGGACATTTACCGTGTCCTTCCTACGGGAGGGGCTCTCAAAGGTATGCGAAACCGCAGTGTTCAAGAGAAATTCACTCTTATCGGCGCCACCAGTTCCGGGACTGGCTCGAAGACCTCCTCAAGACCTCCTGGGAAGCATGTAAAGGTACAGATGTGCTTATTGAGAGCCCAAGTGCGATGGGCGGTATACATATTGCGGAAGCATTGCGGATACCTTATTTCCGAGCGTTCACAATGCCATGGACCCGCAGCCGTGCCTACCCGCATGCTTTCGCAGTTCCGGAGAGCAAGGTGAGTATTTTCAATGATTTTCTAGGCCCGTATTGATCTCTTCGGCGGGGCAGATGGGGGGAAGTTATAACTATTTGGTACGTGGTTGGTACGTCTCCCAGCTGTGGTGACTAATTCAGCATATATAGACCTATGTGATGTTCGATCAGGTTTTCTGGCGAGCAATATCGGGCCAGATAAATCGATGGCGACGACAAACGCTGAGGCTCGAACCAACTAACCTCGACAAGCTTGAGCAGCACAAGGTGCCTTTCTTGTATAATTTCAGTCCGACCATAGTTCCTCCCCCTTTGGACTGGTATGAGTGGATTCGGATCACAGGGTACTGGTTCTTGGACGATTCCGAACACTCGGATGCCAAGAAATGGGAGCCACCTTCGGATCTAGTCGAGTTCATCGACAAGGCCCATGCTGCTGGCAAGAAGGTGGTCTATATCGGTTTCGGGAGTATCGTGGTTTCCGACCCTGATGCCATGACACAATGCATCATTGAATCTGTCCTAGAAAGTGGCGTCTATGCCATCATGTCAAAGGGCTGGTCAGATCGTCTCTCAACTAAGAAGGCAGACATTGAAGCCCAGAAGGCTGTCCCGCCACTCCCTCCACAAATTTACAACATCGGGTCCGTTCCACATGATTGGTTATTCAATCGGATTGATGCGGCATGTCATCATGGAGGAGCTGGAACAACGGGTGCAAGCCTACGTGGTGAGTTGATTGGAGTGGTGTTGAACTAACTCAGCCTGACTATCTTCCTCTAGCTGGCATTCCAACTATCATCAGGCCCTTCTTTGGCGACCAGTTCTTCTGGGCAGACCGTGTGGAGGCTCTAGGAATTGGTTCCTGTGTCCGCAAGTGGACTGTGGATCAACTCTCTGCTGCTCTAGTGACTGCGACCACCGACCTAAAACAAATTGCTCGAGCGAAAGCAATTGGGAAGTCGATCCAGTCGGTTCGTCTCCAACCCTTCTGTTATGCCCACTGGTTCTGATGAGTTCCACAGGAGAACGGAGTAGAACGTGCAATAGAGGCTATATACAGGGATTTAGAATACGCAAGATCTATAATCAAGCAACCATCCCAGCACCAGGAAACCTACGGCGCGGCTAGTGAGGATTGGAGCGTCATTTCCGGTGATGAAGGCGCGGACAAGGAAGAAAGCACGTCAAGATCACCCCTCCGGAGGGTCATCGGCCTGGACGCCTGGGGCTTCAACATCTCCCCGAGCAAGGGCGGCCTGCTCCCTTCTACGTGGCATTAGACATCTTGGTTTAGTTGGTGTTTAGGGTTCCTCTTGGGTCTTGAATTTACGTCTCGTATCTTTTGCAACGAACAAGTCCTCAATAATTCCTGTCGCAATGTAAACCACACAGTCCCTAATCGAGCCTTATCTCACGGCCCACTTTCTTTACATGTTCCACGAAATTCGTTCGCCTCGGCTTCCTAATTTGCCTTCATTTCAGACACTTGAATAACAGGCACAAGACCTTCTGGGGCGTCAAGCTTTCCTTAGAATGCGTCTATCCCCGATCCCCGAGGTCCACTCTTCTTGAAGGATGTGTGATTCCATTTGCCGGTATAGCAGCTCCCGTCGACCTTAACCACCTCCATTCCTACTATGGCCCCAGTAACTATCGACTGGGCGAAGATCGATAACCCTCAGTATGTAATTGAAAGATTCCCGAGTCGACGCAGCGTCGTCTACGGGACCAAAGGCGTGGTCGCGTGTTCACAAGTGAGAATGTCTGCGATTCTGGAAAGCTCCTGTGAGACTCACAGTACATCGAAGCCTCTTGCTTGTCAAGCTGGTCTTGAGATTCTCAATCGTGGTGGGAACGCGAGTGAGCTTCATGCCGGCTGCTCGCTGAGAGTGCGACTAAATCCTGCCCACAGTGGATGCCGCTGTGGCGGTCTCTGCTGCTCTTAATGTTACAGAGCCAAGCTGTTGTGGCGTGGGGGGATAAGTCCTCGATCGGTTTCGAGAAATTTTCCGCGCCTTGACTGATACCCAGCACGGATGCGTTTGCGCTATTCTATAATGCTCAGGAAAAGAAGGTCTATGGACTCAATGGGTCTGGCCGTGCCCCGAAGAATCTCAGTATTAGCCATATTCGAGCCAGAGGGATAGAAGGAGACAGTATCCCTCTGACAGATCTCAATTCCGTAACCATACCCGGTAGTTCATATTACCCTTCTTGGAGTGCGTCAAGTTGACCTTCTCTCTAGGCGCTGCAGCAGCATGGGTCGACTCTATCGAGAAGTTTGGCTCTGGAAGGCTTACACGAGCCGAGATATTCGGGCCTGCGATTCGTATGGCAGAAGAGGGCGTCCCCGTCTCTGAATTACATAGCATCGCCGTAAGGTTCTGGGACTTAGTAGGTAACCCACTCATTTAAACCCGCTAGTGGCAACGATCGGAAACCCTTATTAAGCATGCCTCGCCGAATGGAGGTGCCATGCTACTCAATGGACGGGCGCCACTCCCTGGAGAGATCATGAAGTTCCCTGAGCTCGCTGCTACTTTTCAATCCATCGTCAAAGACGGTAAAGATGGGTTTTATAAAGGTGAAATTGCGCAGGTAAGGCCCTTTGACTAGTTCTACATGCTTCCTGAGAGTCCGAGTGAAGGCCATTGTCGACCTGGTCAACAGCAAAGGAGGGGTCATGGAAATGGGGGACCTTGCTTCCCATAAGTCTACTCTTGTGACCCCGATTAAGTACACTTACGGTGGGGAGGTGACGATATACGAAGTACGTATTCAATCGGTTCCTAAGGGGCGACATTGTTCCTTAGGCTGATGTACTTAGTGCCCGCCGAACGGCCAAGGTATCACCGCTCTACTAGCACTTGGAATTTTGGAAGCCGCCCAGGAAGCGGGAATCGTCCCAAATATGTTGGAAGTAGAACATAACTCGGTCACATATCTTCACGCGCTCATCGAAGCTCTGCGGTACGCCTCTCTTCATACATCCGGATGCCATAGTCATATCTGAATAACTGCATTATAGATTAGCCTTCGCTGGTAAGTCCGGCAGCGGACGGCCCCTGGTGCTTGTTGATTTGTTCGCCTGTCCCCAGATAGTCGTTACTTTGTGGCAGACCCAGAGAAATCCGACATCCCCGTAGAAGCACTGCTCAGCAAGGTCCGGGTGATACTTGCTCAAAGACTCAGCTCATATTTATTCAGGAATACTTAACAAGCCGTGCTAAACTCATGAATATGGCAGCCGCCACTGCAGATGTGCACCATGTGGGTGTCTACTGTCTTTGGGCAATGGCGACTCAGGCTTTTTCCAGGGAAATCCACAAAACTCATCTGACACGGTTTACTTCTCAGGTGTGTGGTTCGTCGGCCTTTTCAGTGAAGCAACCTGTCCTTACCCACCTTAGTTACTGATCAATGGGGGAATGCGGCGAGCTACATCCAGTCCAACTACGCTGGTTTTGGAACCGGGGGCAAGCAAGCAATTGCCGAGCAGGCGACTGAATTATAACACACACTTTTAGCTATCCCAAAGGGTTGTGGGTTCACTCTGCAGAACCGTGGCTCGGGTTTCAGCCTCAAGGAGGAGCACCCGAACGCGTTGAAAGTATGTACTCGAACCAACACTCAGAAGTAAATTCCTGAATACTTCGCAGGGAGGCAAACGGCCATATCATACTATCATACCAGCACTTGCCACAAGAGGAGATGACCTTTTCTTGTCCTACGGTGTTATGGGCGGTTTCGTGAGTGTAAACGCAGCGTAGGTCAACCTACTAATTTAGGAGCAGATGCAACCGCAAGGACATGTTCAGGTCCTCTTGAATATCCTGCGTGGGTGGTCTCCACAAGACGCTCTGGATGCCCCCAGATTTTGTATTAGTGCGGGCCTTCCGGATGCTCCAATCAAGAATGCGCATACTGCCGGAGATATCAACAGCGAAGTGTACTTTGAACCGGGAATACCTGAGGAAGTGGTGTCCAAACTTAGGGGTGTGTCCTACTGCACCATACCGTCTGGACATTGCTCATCTTCACGATACAGAGATGGGGCATGACGCGAGGCAAGTCAAGGGTATAGAAAGGAGTATGATGGGTCGAGGCCAAGTAATTCAGAAACTCAAATGTGCGCGACTGGTCTGGGCGGCTGGCTCTGACCTACGAGCAGATGGTCATGCAGTAGCGCAAATTTAGTGTCTTATTACCTTGTACTCAGAATTTAACGGATGTATCTGGTGCTTCTCTGGGTGTGGACCCCGAATGCTCCTTGACCATGGACCTCGCGTCACACATCCGAGACTTGCAAACTGATGACGACCTGGTGTCATCCAAAGTGCTAAATGTACTTGACGGCCACCTTTCTTCGTGGGAATCTTTCCGCAACTACAAGTCCTTCGATGCTTTCTCAGCTCGTACCCATGAGGAAGCCAAGGTCCTTCAACAAGACGTACGTTTGCAATCGAGAGTATATGCGTCACTAAGCAAATCATTAGTTAGGACGCTCTACAGAAGTACTCAACGCACAGATACAATCTGCGTTAGCACGCCTCCAACAACTCCTTTCGTCGGCACAAGATGTCGCCCTTACGCGTTACATTCTGACAGACGAATTACAAGCTCTCTCTAGCGAGTTGATCTCGTCTTCCAATCATGGTCTAGGCGAATCCACGTTACTAGAGGATTTGGAAACGTTGCAACGGGATCTGCGAGAGACGGAAAGCGTACGGTCGTATGTTAAGGTCATTGAGCGCACATTGGTACTTCGGTCGGTGCAAAGTATAGTCCTGGTGGCAACACCTGACTCTGGCGGCAGGGAAGCGGCTCTCCACCATTTTGAGCAGAACAACACCCATAAACAAATCACTCAGGCGTCGCTGACGGGCTATGTTCAACTTCAAGAGTTCGTCGAGAACGTCAAGCTTGCCGTTGGAGAGACACCCAAAACGTCCGAAACCCTCAGCCTGGTTGCGTTCGCCGAGAGCTTACGTGACCAAACCTGGACAGAAATCAAAGGAAAGCTGAGCGAGTGAGTTCCTATGTCCTCAGAAGCGTGTCTCTGACTTTTCTTCAGGATACTCCTTGTCGCGGCAGAGAAGTTGAATTGGCCGATGAATGTTTCGTGGGGTGCTACCGCAGTCCCTGAGAGAGAGGCTTTTGCAAACGCGTTCCTAAACCTCCTTAAGTTACAAGAGCTGTGAGTTGCTTCTTGCATTACCATTAGTCCACTAATTGTGCCGTTAAGTGGGGAGAAAATGAGAACGATGTCTAACGATGGCCTTTACCCGTTGGCCACGTTGGTTCGCCCTGTTGCCCTTCGTTTCAAATTCCACTTTGAGGGCGATCGTCAGACGAATCGCCTTGACAAGGTGCGCCGCGAACACTTGGCTTGTATGCCCACACTGAAGCCCTCGGGCAGCCTGAATGGTACTTTAGTCACGTACTCAATATCGTCCACGACCAGCGTGTCTTCATGGAAACGACTATCCAGACGCTTCTTGGACTCACCTCATACAGCAACGTCAATGCTTACCGGGAATTTACATCATTGCTATTCCCCATCCTCGCTCGCAAGATCAAACGTTCTATGAACCAGCTCTTACGAGATCCTCGTCTTCTTGCGCAAACGATATACCAAGCACTCGCCTTCGACAGTCAGCTTATTGAAGACGGCTTCTCGCTAGCCGGGACGTCCACCAGTCGGAAGGATAGTGAAACCACGAACTGGGTAGGTATCAGTGATGTGATATTAGGCAACAAGGATTGGTTTGATGCCTGGCTGGAGGCGGAGCGCCAATGTAAGTGCGCGAAACACCTTATAATCCTTAACTGACTCCACTCTGAAGTCTCTGAGGAACAGTATAACGAGATCATACATGCACAGGATGCGTGGCATATCTCGGATGATGGCGAGTCAGATGAACGCCATCGAGATCTCAGGCCAACGAATTCTGCAAGACGGGTCAAGGCGCTCTTCGACCAGGTCTCTGACCGCTATCGAACAGTTCCTCGTTTCCATCATCGAGCGCGCTTCCTCATCGCACTTCAAATCCCGATTCTGGAACAGTACCATTCCCGCATCTCAAGTTCCCTCGATGCGTTTGAGGCGCTGTCGTCAACTCTAATGCGTGCAGTACCTGGCGCATTAGCGGGTCAGGCGGGACATCAGTTTGATAGAAAATGCCTCGTAGATGGTGTGGAAGGGCTGCAACGGCTATTAAAGGCATTTGTAAGCGCCCGGTGGATTACCGTAGCTATGCAATCCTGGGGAGAAATGCTAGTGAGTATTTCTCACCTGGACCGAAAGAAAGGCTGCTCATTCCTCACCTCGTAGTTCTATCTCGAGATGTGGAACGAAATTAATCAGAGAGCAGCTCTACGAGTGAAAGCACAAGAGCACCCCTCTCTACCAGATCCGGCGCCTGAACATATCGCCGAAGGGACCCTCTTTGATGAGTTGATTGCTCAATATGCTACCCTGACTGCGCGCAATGAGGATATGGTTGTTCAACACGTCATAGGAGGCGTGGAATCAGAGCTACGAACGCATCTGGCAAGGTAATGCCGCCCGCTGGATCACTACTATTGTGCGAACTGACACGGTCGCAGCGCCTGGCCGTCCAATCAAGAGGACCTTGCTGTTCCTAATACCCTTCTCGGCCCTGTCACATCACTGCAAACGCAACTCGCTTTTCTTGTGACGACGTTGCCTCCGTCGTCCGTCTCCATATTCTATAGGCAAATAGCGAGCGGGCTCTCCACCCATATCCTCTCACGGGTCTTCAAGCAACGGTCTCGAGGGAACCTTACTGGACAGAACGGGCAGACGATGGAGGCCGAGGTGGAACTCTGGCTACAGTGTTGCAAGCAGGCAGTAGGGAAGGTTGTACGACGGGTCGATGTCCCTTGGCAAGACCTGCTGGAGGCGGTGAGATTGGTCAGTATCCCTGAAGGTTCTCCATTCACTGCTCTGGTTCAAATCGCCTGGCACTCGTCCGACGACGAGTATGTCCAAAAGTTTGAAGAAGTTGGTGTGCAGAGGTTAAGTCGAGAGCAGGTGAAAGAAGTTTTGTCTGCTCGGTTGGATTATGCACCGTAATTTATTTCGTGTTCGCACAATTTGGACCCGTCCCACCGTCCCACATGATCCGAAAGCACCTGCTTAGTCGCGTTAGAGACACTCTTCCTAGAACAGGATGTAGAACACCTAAATTAACTAGTATACGGAAACTAAGCACTATGATGCCGCCGTTGACTTCAGCGGTTTCAACAACTTCGCCCGAATTCCTCGAGCGGGCCGCGGCTATGGATGCTCTTGTGCACCAATTGGAGGCTGATCTAGCAGCAGTACGAGAAGGAGGTGGACCGAAGGCACAACAGAAAATGAAAAGTAAAGGCAAACTGCTACCCCGTGAGAGGTGGGTCACAGAAAGCCCGCTTCGATAGAGGCAATTATTATAACGCTTCATAACCTCAGGATAGCAAAACTACTAGATCCGGCATCACCGTTCATCGAATTTTCCTCCTTGGCTGCGAATGAGGTTCGTGCACCGTCAAGGACAACATTCCTCTTATGAATGCGCGCCAGGTGTATCCCGAGTCTGTCCCAGGTGCTGGTATAATCACTGGAATAGGCCGTGTATCTGGCCGAGAATGTGTTATAGTTGTGAACGATGCAACAGTCAAGGGGGGGAGTTATTACCCGCTGACGGTGAGACTAGAGATCTCATCGTGACACCATTCACTGACACTCTAGCTCATAGGTTAAGAAACATCTACGGGCACAAGAAATCGCCCTACAGAATGGTTTACCATGCGTTTATCTGGTTGAGAGTGGAGGTGCCGCCCTACCCTACCAGGCGGACGTCTTTCCGGTAAACATGCCACTATTATCATAATACAGAGCTCTTACGTGTTACCCCTTCACAGGATGTTGGTCACTTTGGCCGCATTTTCTACAACATGGCGCAACTCTCGGCGAAAGGGATCCCCCAGATTTCCGTTGTGCATGGCATAAGTGTCGCTGGGGGTGCCTATGTTCCTGCAATGTCCGATGAGAACGTCATCGTGCGACAACAAGGCCGCATATTCCTTGCTGGGCCCCCTTTAGTGAAGGCCGCAACTGGCGAGGAGGTCTCAGAAGAGGAGCTAGGTGGTGGCGATATGCATTCCTCTGTCAGCGGTGTAACGGACCATCTGGCTCGGGACGATGCACACGCTCTCGAAATTGCCAGAGGGATAGTTGCGGACTTGGGCAGCGCGGGAACAAGAGCAGCTGAGCCACCACAACTCCCAGAGCCCCCTCTGCACAGCGTGGGAGAGCTTGGAGGTATAGTAGGAACCGATGTCAGGCAGCCTTTCGATATGCGGGAGGTTATTGCACGCCTTGTGGATGGAAGCAAGTTTCGCGAATTCAAAAAGGAATACGGAACAACTATTGTGACAGGCTTCGCTCATATCCACGGATACCCCGTTGGTATTATTGGAAAGTGAGTCGTACGTGCATGTCCTCGCCGAAAGGGACTGAAGTCATCACGCCAGTAATGGGATCCTCTTCTCACCTTCTGCATTGAAAGCATCTCATTTCATTGAGTTATGCTCCCAAAGGCAGATCCCATTGCTTTTCCTCGTGAATGTGACTGGATACATGGTCGGATCGAAGGCAGAACGAGGCGGTATTGCAAAGGATGGTGCGAAGATGGTTCGGGCGGTGGCTTGCGCAAGTGTCCCGAAACTTACAGTCATTGTGGGCGGCAGTTTCGGAGCAGGGAACTACGGAATGTGTGGCAGGGCGGTGCGAGCATGCTCATTACTTGAGGAAGTGTTCTGTTGCTGACCCCTGAACATTGCTCAGTATTCCCCGCGTTTTCTCTGGATGTGGCCTGTGAGTACACGCCTTTACAGTCTTGGATAGCTCACTCACAGGAGAAGAATGCTCGAATCTCTGTCATGGGAGGCTCCCAATTGTCACAAGTCATGGCCACTGTCTCTAAGTGAGTGTCCTCTCCTCGGCACACCGAACGGTCGTGTTTGTTGACTTCTCTTCGGGCAGAGACCCGAGTCAACATGCCACATTAGCGGAGAAAATTGAACAACAGTCTACCGCGAAATATGCATCAGCCCGACTGTGGGACGATGGGATCATTCGGCCACAGGACACTCGCGACGTGGTCGGCTTGGGTCTGGCAATTGCAACAGGGAACCTGCACTCACAGGTCATTTCTAGCTCCACGGGCACATTTGGCGTATTCCGAATGTAAACAGAGACTCTTAAGTAGCAGCCCCGCCACCCATGCCAGGCAAGGCGTTGCAGTTGGAGAGCACTGAGCTGGTGTAATATCTTATGCTGAATGAAACTAGTCGGTATACAGCCGGTCCCTCGTTTAGCGCGGGACCGTCCTCTAAAAGTTGGTGCCAATGTTGGCGAATGAATAGAACCTCGCTCGACTTCCAACCGTGAAGGCTACTTTACAGGATCTAACTCGGTCAGGGTTAGTCACTCTGAAAAACGTCTTCCTACCCGGAACTTGGGGCGGAAGGCGTCTCATTTCCCATTTCCAAAGCCCGCTTCCGCTTCGAACACCCGCAAGCATGGGGAAACAGAAGGGCGGATACTACGCTGTCCGGACAGGAAGAATTCCTGGCATCTACTCGAGTTGGGCGGCAGCAGAAGAGCAGATCAAAGGTGGCCGATATTCTACCAGATTCCCGCCCGATCGACTCACGACAGCACAGGCTTTGCCGGGGCGGAACACAAAAAGTTTAGCAGTGAAGAAGAGGCCCGATCGTACCTGGATGTGGTACAGCGTAATGCACGCCAAATATCTACCGCTGCGCCGTATCTAAAACCAACATTCGATGAGCGGCTAAAGATGAAGCGGACCCAGTTGACGCCCGTCGGCGAAAGTCAGGGATATGGGTCCAGAGTACTAGTCGTTCACACCGATGGCGCATGTCCAAACAACGGCAAGCATGGGGCGCGAGCAGGCGTCGGTGTATGGTACGGACCAGACGATTCCCGGTGAGTAAATCTCACAATATTATCACTTAATCTAGCCTCAGACGCCGTAGGAATATTGCAGAAGTGTGCCCTGGCGAGCCTACCAACAACCGCGCCGAATTGTTTGCCATCATTCGTGCTCTCGAGAAGGCACCTCGGAATGACGTGGACGAGCTTATTATCAAGACTGACTCAAAGTATTGCATTGGTTGCTTCAGTACATGGCACACGGGCTGGGAACGGAATGGATGGAAAACCGCAAAGGGCGGACCAGTAAGCAATCAGGTTGGTGGAGCTTTCCCGAGGTGGCCCGATCGATCTAGCCACTGACGATTGCATCACACGATATACAGGGTATGATTCGCCTCGCTCTCGCTATGCTGTCACTGAGGAGTCTGCGGGGGGAGAAGGTGAAGATTATCCACGTGCGCGGGCATAGCGGGGATCCCGGCAATGAAGGAGCGGACTACTTAGCGCGTATGGGTGCTACTGGAGATGCTGTTGACGACTACGACTGGGATATGATGCGCGCGGCGGTCGAAAAGGAAATACGAGATCTGCTTCAAAGCCGACGAATAGCCGCTACACGCGAGAAATTTCAAGTATTGATTGAGGTGTGCCACCTCCACTCTACGGCATTATGACGCTGACAAGGGCCCACAGGATCTATGGACGGAGGAGGAGCTGGATGCGCTCGAAGCCAGCGACTTCGCCTAGGTTTTGCACGATGACTGAAACCGTATGATGCAACATGGAAGCTAGGTGCTACTGAAACTTGAAATGAGCAAAGCTGGAGTTTCACTTCTCAAGCCCCGCAGTGGGCGATGACGTCTCCACATCAGGTGGCATAAAAACCTGTGGGTCATTCCGCTCAGCATCTAGTACTGCATTTCCACGTCCCCGATCTCCGCTAGCATGAGTAGGTTCACCCAAGTGGACCGTCCAACGGGTGTCTCACTTTCCCCAGCCCAGACGCAGGCATCTCGTGCTGCATCCAGCCCCACTCCCCGCCCCACCGCGCACCCCAGCGAGCAGGACAACCCTTTGGCAGCCTATAGCCGTAGTCTTCTCGACTTCCACCAGAAGCTCTGGAACGAGGCCAGAAGGAAAAGCGAACTCCAGGCTCGGGTATGTCGGACATAGTCCCTGCCCGACTGTGTATACTAATGTGACGTGAACTTGATATGGTTAGGCTCATGTTCCTGTCAAAACTAAACAAGGCCGTCGACGAGCAGCGCAGACCTCTAGTCCCAACTAAGCTGCGAGTCTGCCGGTGCCTGTCCTTCGCAATTGTCAATCGTATTTTCCCAGTACTTTTGTAGCTTTAGTCGTTTTCGTCTGTCTGTACACGCCCAGGTACCAGGTATTTGAACGTGCCAATACATAGAAGCTTGTTCCGATCATTACTTGCCCGATGATCCAAATGCGAGGATCCAAATGCTTATTTACCATCGTCAGGCTCGACAAGTAATTGTAAATCGCTCTAAATGAATCAATTGCCATGTGTGGCCGGCGGCGTCGATCGCGATCGCGAAACTACCATCGCGGCGTGAGCTGGTCAACAAGGGGTGGGCCCAATATACCTCCGAGCAACATCATGTCGAGGTTCGAGCACAAAATGGCGAGCGCAAGCGCACCGGTGCACCCAGTTAAACTATTCTAACTCTTTTTATTACTATGTCCACCGAACCGTGTTATACCAGGTATTTTATGTTACCAGTCCTATTTAATACCAGTTTCCAACCTGTTGTTCACCCCTACAGCTACCTCAGTTTATTCACCTCATGGGTACAAGGCACCACATGCCGGTTACTCGCTTCTATTACGATAGTCGACTATACTGGGGCAATTGGTGAGACATTTACCATCTCCACTCCATCCCGGCCTTCTTACACGACTATTGTTCCCAGTACTCGACACATACGTCGAGCCCACCGAAGAGGTGGTGAGTACAACTATTTATAGGGAGGTACCCTTTTCAAGGTGTATTGACCCCCAATGCTAGACAAATTATCGCACATCGATCCATGGACTCGAGCTCGGTCATCTCACTGGGCACCCTGGCGCGAGACGATTTGACGTTGTCAGGGAAGTCGTGCGGGCCCAAATAGCCGGCAAAATCATCATCGGACATTGCCTCTGGGACAGTTTTGATCTTCTCCAGTTGTCGCACCCTGCTTGTGATACGCGAGATGTTGCAACGTTTGCTCCATTTCGTCGAAGTCTCGGCTACCCGTTGACTGGGGACGTCTTCAATTGCGGCGATTGCCCCAGCCTAAAGGACGTGATGCGGCAAGTGATGCGACGCCATATCCGAGTCGGATACGACAGCACGGTGTGTCATTACATCCCATATGCCTCTCCTCTACCTCGTCTTACTCCCATGTAGAGCGAGAACGCGAGGGCGTGCATGGACCTCTTTAGGTCAGTTATCGATGTATGGGAAGGAGAGATCAGTAAGAACCGTTGGCCCTGCATACTGCTCAATTCACCACTGCTTAAATGCTACACCTGATCCCCTGTCTTCCTTCTTGGGTTCTTGCTTGTTGATCTGCTCCTTTACGCCGTGATAAATAGGCAATGTGGAGCACACTATCCGTACTACAACCACTTTTGATCCGGTATAGCTACTGTACCCGTATAATCTACCCCTAGCCCAAATATAATCACGTCCTATTGTTGTTCAAATAACGAATGCACATAAGGTGGTTATAACTACACAGCTACGAGCATCTCTGGAAATACAGGCTAGCACCGTGGTCAACTTGAGGCATTCAATTCAATCAACACCGGGATCGTTTCCCCCGAATCTGTTGGGATCACACAGTCCTCGGCTGCTTCCTTCATCACAAGGATTGCCTGACAGTAATTGTGTTCATCCATTGGGCACATTGCTGAATTGATGCATCAAACGAGACTCACCTGAGGGAAAAGGCGTAGTGTCTCGTTAATGACTGCGAGAACTCATGAATTGCGGAATGTCATGCTACGTCTAATAGGGTAGAGTGAGCAGGAATCATGGCAACTGCCTTGACGCGCAGGAAGGCGCCCATCAGGGACCACAGATCGAACATGTGCACAAAGCTCCTTCTGCTCCTCTCGATGCGTTGCTAGAAGACCTATGGCAAACGATAGAACGCTAGCTGTGGTTTCGTGACCTTGATCATTGCTCAATGGAAACATCCGGAGTATTGGAAGCGGAAGAGTTTACCGGCAAGCAAAAAGACGGAAATGTTCCCAAGCAAGTCGCGATGCGTGAACTCGACGTCCCTTTTCAGAATCGCTCTTCTCCATTGAGGCTCGAACAAGATTGGACAGCAAGTCCCGTCTCTCCTCTAAGACCGCAGAACCTTTGCGATCTTCGATCATTTCCAACATGTATTTCTGTATTCAGATTTTGAGGTTAGATCATTGTTAGAGTGCGCGAGACTCTGTGGTTAGTGAAACTCGTTGAGAGAACAGGTCCCCTGTATTCATATGTCAGGGAACAGGTGACACCTGTTGGGTGAACAGGTGAGACCCCCACGTCTCCCACCAACCTC
>Ga0307513_10001722_pt1 | contig 31195 bp, 42 predicted proteins | sample 15_EM_MG_FD_202174 | JGI IMG/M metagenome (GOLD analysis project Ga0307513, IMG submission 202174) | Populus trichocarpa ectomycorrhiza microbial communities from riparian zone in the Pacific Northwest, United States - 15_EM | ecosystem: Host-associated > Plants > Roots > Unclassified | place... | reverse complement strand
GTACTTCCCTTCCTCGGAGTCTTAGAGGGGTTACCCGGCTTTCCCAGGTTTTGTATCGTCAGCCCCTGGCTAGAAAGAGGGAATATTCTCGCATATATCGACAAAAACCCGGATGCTAACCGATTCGAGCTGGTGAGCCGCCACCGGAACTGGTAATGAAAACCCTCTGACTGCGTCCTCTACAGCTTGCACAAGCCGCTCGCGGTCTCGATCACCTCCATTCACTGGATATCAAGCACGGTGGTATTCATCCTGTGAGCGACATAGGTTATCAGAGACAAACACAGACCAATTATTTATCTAGGGAAACATTCTCATCATCGGGGAGAATGATGTCTGCCTCGCAGACTTTGGAATCGCGGCAATCGTGACCAGTTCCGCTGCCACACAATCATCAGCCGTGACCGGCGCTAAGCCCGGCTGTGCTCGTTATATGGCTCCAGAACTACTTAACCTTGGGTCTGGGGAAGAGTACAGATATTCGAAGGAGAGTGATGTATACTCCCTCGCGATGACCGCCTTCCAGGTACATTCTTCTTTAATTGTGGTTCGCTTCGCCGACCAAATGTCCCATCTCCTGACTAGGTTCTCTCTGTGGTTTTGCCGTATGGTATACTGAAGGAAGGTCCTATGACCCTCGAGATTATACGGGGCGTGCGGCCCTCTCGCCCGACAACCGATCGATGGCTACCTGATCCGATCTGGCAGGCCATTCAGCAATGCTGGCAGCCTGCCCCGGAGTCCCGGCTACCCATTGGTCTACTGTGTCAAATATTTGCGTCCGGTCGGCCTGAGCAGCCATCGGACAGCAACGACCCACCTCCGCCACCCATCCGGCCCAGTCCTCCACCTATTCAGCTCAGTCCTCCACCAGATAGGGTCAGCACCTCAAAAAGACCGGATTTCTTAAGCGTGCGAAGAAATTTTGTTGTTCTTGTTGGTGATTCACTCTGTTCGGCGGAAGCCAGCCACGTCCCACCACCAGATCATCCTCCTTTGTTGTACCCACGAAACCTGTGACACCTATCACGAACAACTACTAGTCATGACCCCAGGCACAGCGACACCCACCCTACATCCAGTCGCTCATGCATATAAGGAAACTTCCTATCGTAGTTTTAACGAATGAAACGGCATCGGCTGCCAGATTCGTTTTTGGGGGTCTAGATCTGAAGCTGCCAGAAGATTGGCCGTCGCATCTGGGCTGCCGTTGAATACAGCGCCGTCCTGAACCGCGACGGTGTCCAACGTATTGGCTACAGGTAAAACCAAAGTCTCTGTACTGACGCATATCGTCTCCTGTGATCGGGAAACCAGACGGGAGATTTCGGCCCATTTCGGCGACGTATTTTGGACCTCATGAGACGGCGGGGAATCTTGTGTCGGAAACCGCGATTGAATTACGATGAATGCACCGTCCCGATTTGTCCACGATTGGAATGGCTGGGGGACTCCGACACATGTGCTTGGAGCTTGAAGCCGAGCCCTGTCCCCTACCGCTCATGACACTGTCGAAACGAGTTCGGTTAAAGACTGACCAACAGTTGATCGAACGCTCCCCGGTTAGCCAATCTGGGGAATTCACATCGCGCCGTATTTAAAATCTACCAAAGCTGGGGTTCCAGATGCAAGTCGAAGACGGAGGAACGGACAATTGCCGTCAGCTCACGCGACGCCGATATCGAGCGGGTTTATTGAGTTCGAGAGCGTTGGGGAAGCTATGGAACACATTGGTTTTGAATTATCCACCATTTGTTCACTGTCGGCCCCCGTACGCTGGATCCCGCCAACGAGGGATCTACCAGTGTGATACCAGTTCTACAGAGGGTTCTCAAGGAGAAGCACGAGGTATATTTTGACCCCCCCTCTCTTTCAGCAGAGCATCGTTCTGACTATATCGCACTGGGAACGTCATTGCGGACTTCACCAGCAGCAAGCCAGTAGACTGCCGGATAACCCTCGAAACCTCCATCGATCGAGTTGTCAGAATGTAGTGGACAGGTGACTGATAGCCCCGCCGCCGCGCCTCGACGCTCGGAATCCACTTCTGCGACCAGACCAGAGGTTCTGGGTGTGCCCCAATGAAGGAGGAGTAGATTATGGAGTACGTGTAATCCCCGGCGTGAATGATTGCGAATCAGGGATGTGACTCCTGCCTCTATCGCTGAAAGATGAATAGTGTTTCCCAGATACTTGATATACGCCTATTCTGGCCTTGGTTTTTGTCTGGTGGGCTAGGAACTATACTAGTAGCGAGTAACCGTCCGTCACGTACGCATCGTAACAGTTCCAGTAAAGTGTTGTAGTATTTCTTGGGGTAAATCGTGCATACCGTACGGCCAACAGCCAATCTTTGCTGGGTTATGTAAAGCTCGAGGTGAGGGCAACACAGCCAGATTACAGTGGCCCGGATCCTGGATCCCGTCTTGTGCTGAGTTAAATTTCTGAGGCCACCGATCCTTAAACCCGGTCAAATGATCTTTAAAATTTAAAGGTCCATGGGATAATCCTCCCACGAGCTTGGAGGGTACCGATGTCTTACTTCTGTTATTCTTTACATACTAGATGAGGTGAGTTTTAAAGCGGACCCTCTGGTCTGGGTTTCCTCTTCCTGAGACTCGAATCAGATATCTCGGAGTGTTCCGGTATCGCTGCCATCATGCCCAGGGGAACAAACTGCTACCTGCAGTGATGGTTACAGCTTCGCGCGCAAGTACTCCGCCAGAAAATGTGCCCACCGGTTAGAAATCGACGACTGAGTGTTTATCTTTTCGAAAATCGCCCCGATTAGTATGGTCGGACCCATCAGGCTGAAAGTTTTCGCCCGGCGCGCTCCTGTGGTCACCTGCTGTGTGACGCGTGTACGATTCATCCTCCGCGTCGCCTTCGAAACAGTTGTACCGGAACGCCCCCCACCACAGCCCTAGGAGCCACACACGCTACCAATGTCGCGGAATACACACGCGTATCCCTCCGGCCCCAGTCATAGACCGCCCGAGGAACACCAAAAACATGGGCCACGTAGGCCTCGTCTGTCCAAATATCAGCGCTCTGTTCGTACCCACCTCCGGTTATTTGCTGATTGTGAACTAACCGCATATACGGATTCCGGACACTCATTCTACCGCGGACGCTATCGTTAATAGGACTTGGACAAGGGAAATCAGGATGACCCGCACTACACCTCCCTACGTGCGCGTGCCAACGAAGAGGGAGATAAGATGACGCGTTGTGTCGTGGAAAGCAAGCGCGCGTATGAGGCTGGAGATGGAGCCAAGGCCAAGACGCTGTCCAATGAGCGCAAAGAACATAAGGCAAAGATGGACCAATTAAATTCGGAAGCTAGTGCTTGGATATACGCAAGTAAGTCGCGTTGCTTCTTCCGCCGATGACTCCCAGATAATCTGACGTGTTTGTCACCCTCACCTTTCCCTCAGAGAACAATGAAGCAAGTCTAGCATTCCCCTCTGTGATAGGTTGGGTTTCTTATATGGTCTCTACTGTTATTAGGATAGTGCCCCCGGAGAGATCGACCTACACGGCTTATACGTACTAGAGGCGGTGAAGTACTCCGGTCGGGCCATTGACGCTGCTCAAAGTCGTGGTGATGCCACTATCAATCTCATAGTTGGTTCGCCTTTTCTCTTGGTCGAACAATGGATGGCCCTGCTAACGAAATAGCGTTCCGCGCCCAGGTAAGGGCTTGCATTCCGACGACGGGGTCGCCAAACTGAGGCCCGCAATCACGGCGATGGTACAAAAGTATCCGCTCCATCTTCACATTAGGTCCCCGGAGCTCAGACATATTAATCCACCCTACAGGCGTCAACTTGTCGCGGAATTGGATCCAGACAACGCCGGAGTGTTGGTTGTACAACTCGGCAGAAAGAAGTCTGAGAGCCATATCACCAGTGCCGGCGGAGTCACTCGAAATCCAGACAACGTCTTGCCTCCGGCGGGAGTGCTGGTTGAACAACCCGGCAAAACGAGGCCCAAGAGTCACGTAACTGGTGTCAGAAAAGTCACTCACAGCCCTGACGTTCCCCATGATCAACACGGTAGAGTGATTTCCAGCCCTGTTGTTTCCTACAGTCAATACGGCGCGGTCACTTCCAGCCCTGTTGTCTGCTACAGTCAATACGGCGCAGTCACTTCCAACCCTGTTGACCCTTATAGTCAATACGGCAGAGTCACTCACAGCCCTGTTGTCCCCCACGGTCAATATAACAGAGTCACTCCCAACCCTGTTGTCCCCTCTAGCCAATACAGCCAAGGGCCGCCAGCGGCCACCATACGTGGATATTCAAGTGAGCTGATCATCAATCGAAATTGATAACGTTAAACTAACAGATTTCAAGACATATTGGGCGTCTTCATCCTCGTCAACTTTATCGAGGTGAGTGAAATGCACCGCTTCTGAGCGGTCGGAGCCCACACTGACGGCTTCGTATAGCTGGCGATTATGGGATGGCTCGTTTCTATGTTTGGCGGGCATCAAATTCTACTTTCCGGCGCCGTCAATGACAGGGCCCGTTACCTTCTTTTCACCTCCGTTTGGAGTGTGATCGGCTCCTCCCTTCTCATGGTTTTATTCTTGCTCTTCGGGGGTGCGGGTGGTCCCTTCACAAGCATTAGTGTCCACCTCATTTAGTTCGTATCACCTCCTGGCATATGACTCTGTCGTGACTCTGACTCTTATCAGCCTTACGCTCACATGGGTCTCTTGGACCGCCGGCGCCGGGGCGATCACGTCTGCGCTTGAAAGCGGACTTGACTGCAAGTAAGCGCGTCTTCCGGAACGATCGGCGCCAAGTCATTGACACGGACATTGTTAGCCTCGAATATGTGTACTGCGGACAACTCAACGCACTCGAGGCGTTCGCTTGGATCCCCTGGTGAGTGCTCATTAGTTCGCTTCTAATTCCTGGTACTCATCGCGCACAGTATTTTGACGACGTTTGTCGTTGTGGTTGTTCTTTTGAAGTCAATCTCCTGTCACAAGCAGGGCGACGGCTGGCATGGACAGTTTGTGTGAACGGTTGTCCTGTTGCGTTGCCCATTTGTTTCGACCGTCCGTGTGTCCATTTGTCGTGATCGATGCTCCTCCCTTCACAGGCCGACAACAATCCACAGACGAAACAAAAGTCAAAACTGCAGACCAGAACATGGGTGGGGAAAATCTATGTAAAGCACACCTCGTGCATTTTTTGTCTACGTAGTTTGCGATACGGAGTAGAGGCAATGCAGTGTGTGGTTTTATATATGGCGTTGGAAAGTAGTGTTAGGAATCGTTTTACCACCGCATTCCGCAGACGACAAGAAAGGAAGAATACCCACCCGCCTGGAAGGCCATCAATGATAGTATCAAGGGTATGCCACCACCAAGTACCGAAAGGGATCTCTTGTCCATATCTTGAATATCTTCGTGTCTCGGAGTGCCTCCCGAGTCAATCCCCCTGTACCCAGGCCTCGTTTCGCCACGTCTATCGGGTACCTCGGCTCCATCATGGGGCGGGGCACTGCTGAACTTGTATATTCTCCTTAAACACACCCGTATCGCCGCTGATGATCACCCAGTGGGGATGTAGTGATATAGTGCCACTCCAATCTCGACGGAACCATAAAGCGTAGTTGTACCCATTTTACGCCCGGTTTCTCACATATAAGGAAACCTTCCATCATATTTCTGCTGTAGCTCCAACGAATGAACCGGCATATTACCAGGTTCATCTGCGGAGTCTGAGGTTTCCAGGAGATCGGCTGCCACATCCGGGCTGCGGTAGAATACAGCGTCGTCCTGAATCGCAACAGTATCAAACGTACACACCACAGATAAAAACAGGGACCCTGTACTGACACATATCGTCTCCTGTCATCGGGAAACCCGATGGGAGATTTTGACCCATTTTGGTGTATTTCGGGCCTCATGAGACGGCGGAGAATCTTGTATCGGAAAACACAATGCAATCATGATGAATGCACCGTCACAGCTTGTCCACGATTGGAATGACTGGGGGATAGCATATACCTTTGGAGCTTGGGGTTTGAAGCTGAGGGCTAAGCCTTGTCCCTACCACCCACGACACTGTCGAAACGAGTTCGGTCAAAGAACCATCGCCAAGGCGAGCTCATTGCCAACAAGCACGCCTTCTCGTAGCTGCCCAACGCGGTTGAATTGTGGATCCACTCGCCCTAGGGGTTGTGCCCTTCGAGACTGGTTTATCCTACTCCCATGTACGAAAATTCTGTAAATATAGTACTATCGCCCCCGGTGCTCGCGATTTCGCTGTCGCCTGATGACACTCATCCCTCTTGCGAGGAAGCCCACAGGGGCTGGTGGGTTACGCGACAATCCATGTAAGACGCCCAGCACCTCTGAAACCTTCGGGCGCGGGCGGGGTTCCTGGTTCCAGCAGCGTTGCATTATCTTCCACAATTTATCTGAACACATTGGATGGGTCGGCCGTGGCGGTCGATTTCCTTGCATTATGGCTAAACCCGCCATACTGGGTTTACGGGCACCAAACGGGACCGCCCCGGTGAAAACCTGCATTGAGACGAAACGACGGTTAAGGGGAGCTCGGCGCATATTGATTCATCTGCACCGCACCTCGACCATGACCATCGCGAACGAAAATACATCCGCTTCCTTGCTATATGTTCCACAGTCATTCAAAATCTCTGGTGCCGTCCATTGTACAGTTTGATCGTCGACGAAGGCTCGTTTGGAATCTGGGTCTCGGGGCATCATGACGAGACCAAAGTCCGTGATTTGTACCCGGCCAGAGTCGTCCATAAGGATGTTTGGCTGTATGCATGTCAAACCAATTGTAATACCGATCGATGGGTCACCACGCACCACCCCCAGATTTCCATGAACCACATCGTTGGAGTGGAGGTAGTTGAGACCGTTGGCGACGCCGCGTAGCTTGCAGGTGGTAAGCACATCAGCTATCCAATGCATGAAGAACACCTACGAGGCCGAGACGGTCTTCTCCCGGGTTGTTCTTGATGTACTCCGTCAGGCTTTCGCCCAGGATCCAATCCGAGATTAGCTGGGGGGAAGGAGTGATAGTAACACCCTGGAGGGGGACAATATTTGGATGTTTCAAGTATTTCCATGTTACAACTTCTTCACAGAATTTCTGCGGATTATTCCAGCGTTGGTGAGCGAGAGAAAGCGATGGTGTGGACTGCATACCTTCGCAAAATTCTGCCCTGCTGCATCAGAGGGCATAGACAGTCTCTTTATCCGAACCTCTGATCCATTAAGAGACCCCTTGTGGACGTTGCCGTAATGTCCCCAAATGATTGGCTGGTCGTCAATTTGTAGAACAGAGTCCGGAAGGGTGTAGGACTGTGGGAGCGTCTGGCAGACGCCGCACGTCCTCCTGAGTTCACGTAGGCATGTCCGGAAGGCAGGACTAATAGCGTCAAAATTACCAAGAACCTACGCCAAAGTTGAGCATAGAGGGGATCAGAATAAAATAGAGACATGCATTTTCGAGGTATTCCAGAAGCAGCACCAAATCCCCATCTCGAAGGATATCTTTCCTGTCGAGGATGTTTGTTATTTGAGTGGGAAGTTTCGTCGGATCCTCCGGTGTCAGTCCCCAAATGTTTCGCGGAAGTTCCTTGCTGTCGAGTAAAGGGGCCGGTTCGACATCTTGAGAAGGGTTGTTATCAGTGCGATATCGGAGAGTGGAAGGGGGGAATTGGCATAGGGGTGTGATGGCATTTTCCACCTATCCAATTAGAAGGGAACTAACCTTCACTACCGCGACTCGCTGTCGGACCCGTCACACTTCTGGGATAACTACCTGATGGAACCGGGGACTGGTTCCCACCCTGTATGATCGACCAGTCTGCTGAATGAGGAGGATTGGAGGTGAGGTGGAGATTTTGAATGGAATGATAAACATACAAGAATTCCTTGCTGTTGAACCCAACTCGTCACCCATGCTAGGAGATGGCCATGAGATCCGCCCTAAACACTCAAGCACGGCTTCTATGTTGGGGCGCCCTCCTGGCCGGGCCTCCCAACACAGCTCCAATATTCCCCATAGATCATCCGTGAACCACACACTTTCTTCTCCTTGTGGTCTCTTCGGGCGTTCACCGCTAATGACCTTCCATATGATAGTTGCGCTCCTATATGATGCAAAGGGAATTTGTCTGCTGAGCACTTCATAGATAACCATCCCCAACGCGTAACAATCTGATTCCTTTGTCGGTCGACTGTCCTGCAGACCGAACTTGCCCGGATCGAATAGCTCGGGGCTCATCCACTGCGCCGTGCCATTACCTGGGGATGAAAGCGAGAGTGTGGTGTTTGAAGGGTCCGAGACAATAGTGAGGAATCCGAAGTCTGCCAAGCGGGCATGGTCATCATTATCGATGAGAATATTAGCCTTGGTAAAGGATCAAGTCAGGGCAGATCGGCGGCTGGCATTCGAAGAGCTATACCCCTTTCAAATCCCCGTGTATCATCCCTTCGCCATGCATATATATCAGCCCCTTAACAATATCTTTCAGCTGTAAGATCCGAGCAATTATGAGTGAAGAGCGAGGTCGGCAGTAAAACAAGAGCCTTACGAGTTCAAATCGATTTACTTCCCGACGCGCCTCGATGAACTCGTTGATGTTTCCATTGATCATCCACTCCGATACCATCTCAAATTGGCCATTTGCCATTTTCGCTCCCAACAACGGCAACACATTCGGGTGATGGAGGGTTTTCCACATTATAGCCTCCTTGCAAAACCTCTACGCAGTGATAATCAGTTCGTCTATACACATTTTCAGAGAACCACGCCGATGATTCACCCGTGTCATCTTGTCACGTTCACTCGTCGAGTATACCTTCAGAACCTTGACTGCAACATCGCGACCTTGATATTTGCCCATCCACACGTCGGCGAATCCACCGCCGTACGGTGCGGTTCCCGATCGGTCGTAGGAAAATGAGATTTGGAGTGATCTAGGGAGCAAACCCTGGCAGCCGCACATCTTGCGCAAAGTACTTAGACACTCCTTCTGTTGTGGTTGCGGGAGGCTATACAACGTCTAGTCGACAAAAGTTTGAGTCGAAGTCAATCGAGGTATTATGCTGAGAAAGGACGGGGGTACCTCATCTATCGCATCGATAAAGGCCTGAGCGTCATCCTCCAAGAGGCGTTTGACCGCCTCGATCTCATTACTATCAGAGAGGATCTCCGCAACCAGGAAGATATGCTCGTCTATGGCACGGGGACGGCTAATCAAGCGTCTCCACGCCGGAATGTCGCTGCACGTAAGAAACCGGTCAGGCAAACGAATAGGTGATTCCAGAGCTGAAACCCACAAGCCGCGCAAAACCTCCAACACTTCTGACACCCGTGGGCGGAGGTGGGCTTCTTGGTCCCAGCAGCGTCGGGTCAATACCCACAACCGATCTGTGAAAGCTGGGTCGGTCGGTCGTGGCGGGCGCCTCCCCTCCAGTATGGATAACAAAGCCTCGACAGGGTGGCTGTCCAAGAATGGAACTGCGCCAGTGAATATCTGTGTGGATACAGAACCACATCAACACAGGGGTCAACGCGCGAATCATCCATGAATACCTCGATCGTGACCATCGCCAACGAGAAGATATCCCCTTCCTTACTGTATGTACCCCACCCACCCAAGATCTCTGGTGCAACCCACCGTACACTGCCAGCACACTCGTCCGCGGTGCCCCATGCAGAGTCCAGACTTTGAGTGACCATGACAAGGCCAGGATCTGTGATCAGTGCGCGACCGTTGATATTCACGAGAACGTTTGACTGAGTGGGTGTCAGCACGGTGGTTCGACGATATCAGAATAATTCCATACTCCCTTGAGACCTCCGTGAACTAGGTTACAGGAATGGAGGTAGTTAAGCCCCTCAGCAACGTCGTACAACTGGTGACGGGCTTAGCATCGAGTCATGCGGCGCATTAGGGAGAATACCTACGAGGCCAAGTCTGTCCGCGTCCGCGTGGTCCGCGATGTACCCCACGAGGTTCCCCCAAGGCATCCAGTTAGAAACGAGTCGGGGAGGGTTGATGGTGGCGCCAAGAAGGGGGACAATATTTGGGTGGTTCAATCGTTTCCATATCACAACTAATTGATTGAAGGCCTGTGTGTTCCGTCAGTACCGGAGAATGGGAGATACAGTGGGGTCGACAATACACCTTCTTGGCCCTTCGTGGATCTTCGTTGGAATCTACCCGGACACATTTTACGCGGACCTTTGCACCATTGAGCATCCCTTCTTGTGCGTAACCAGGATCTACCGATGGGTCGATCTGAAGGGAATCCAGAACAGTGGATGATTTCGGCAACGTCTCACGAGCGCCGCATATCCTTCTGAGTTCATGTAAGGATATCCGGAACGCGTTTCCCATAGGATCGAAATATTCAAGAACCTACGATGACGGTGAATAGGGAGTGGGGAAGAGCCATTTGGAGACTTACACTATCTAGGTACTCAACGAGCCGCACCAAATCATCATCCCCGAGGTGCAGAACGCGTTCTCGATATTCTTTCCCACCGATGATGTTGCGGAGCTGATTATAATACCGGGGCGAAGATTTTTTGAGGTCGTAGAGTTGTTGCAGGGGATCGGCCTGCAAGGTCATTGTGAGTGTGGGGTTGCGGAGAGAGATGAGCAGGTGGCCGGTGGGAATGCAGTAGACCCCTTACCTTGCCTGATCTTCGAGGCTTCTACTGGGTTCGGTGCCTCGCGGTCTGTGGTATGGCTTTAGTCATAATTGACCCAATCGCAAACTGAGGTAGGACGTTCGACGATCCGACTTGAAAAGTGGAGGGGTCACGTGGTCAGCAACTGCTCGCAACTCTCGGCTGAGCCCGCGCTCACCGGGTTGTCGACCTGTCCAAAGGGATGGGGCACACCATGCGTCGGTTACTAGGGTTGCCGAACAGACTATACTTCCGAGAGATTGTGTTGTCGTGGGTTCACGAGGAAGAGTTCCACTGGATGATCGACCCGGTCGAATGTCGTGGGTGAGCCAAACATCACTTGGTGTGTGCTCCAATCACCGGGCAATCTTTCCCGCCTAACGATATCTCATTGTGCATTTGGGTAACCTGATAACGGGACCCGCGTCCTGGCCCTAACGTTTAATTTACTGTGACGGATCCCCCACATCGCTCGTCCGGAGTCCTCAACCGACTCTCCACCACGATTGACGCCGAGACGAAAACCCCAGTGGTCTCTCCTCTACGACCATTCCTCTCTTCAAGCTTCTTTATCCCCGACAATGTAGAAAACATCATCGATCCGGGAACAAAGGACCTCATGAACTTGGCCGGTTCGGGAAAGCACGCCCCTCCCCCCACCATTCCACCGCAATTTAGACGCATAACCACCCCCACGGTATTGAAAGATAATGTCCGCAGTATTTCAACAGCATATACCAGGACGGGGAACAGACAGACACCGGTGGGTTCACGACTCGCAAGGAAATGGTGTAAACGACGGGTAGGTTACAACGAGAATTCCACCACCACGGTCGACCTCTCCCCCTCCGTCCACCTCGGACTCGACACCCACTGCTTCCTCGAAGTTATTGCTTTTTCCATTCGGAGCTGATGAGGAAAAGCTTAGGTGGGTGTCATTGATCGACCCTGCACCCCCTCACTGACATACCGTGTTGGCGGTTCCATCACGATGCTTTATCCACTGCAAGACCATCTGTGCCCGAGGGAGTCCAGTTTATCCACCTTTCTTGTCATTCCCAAGCTCCGATATCAATATTTCACTCGTCTACGCGCTTGGTAGCACCTTGGGCAAGGGATCAGTCAGTTCACGGGGCTCGAGCGGTTCGCATCCAAGGATACCAATGCTAGGCATTTCATTGATGCCTTCGTATCCACCGACGCGGGACCAGTAGGTATATGGTGAGTGTGCTATCGATTTCTACGCCAGCTGACGGAGCACAAACCTCGTCCGGTTTTCCCGGGTCCCAGGATCAACATATAACCAGAAACGCATTCATTCGGGACTTATTGTGTGTGCTCCCCTGCTACCTTAGTCGCAGAAGTACAGCGGCACCGTTAAACTCGTGGAGGTGCAGCTTCCGGGCAACAGGAAAATTACCGAGGTTAGTGAATGAGTGACTCAGTTCGACCCCTGGGCGACACAGAGGGGGGAATTGCCTAAGCGGAAAGAGCTCTAAACGTTTTTGGACTTGAAGACACGTACTCAAGGGCGCTGCCCGAGGATCATTGGCCGATGATGGAGGTCAGCGTTGGGGGTCTTCTCGTTACGCGGGCCGCTTGTTCAGACGTTCACTCTCCGAAACGGAAGCCCCAATCCTCGCGACGATTCTCGGGCGCCCTCAAATGCAAAAGTAATTCGGAGCATCCTGGAAGCGCCGTTGTTGCTAGGCGACGCGCCCAGTCAACTTTGGTTTGTTCATCTCTTAACGGAGGCCCCTTTGGGTTGGGTGACTTCAATGAAGCCGATAATTGGATAGCCAGCGTGAGGACTTATGCACAGGCATCTCGCGCGATCGATATCTCTTGGGTCGTGTAATGCAGGCGAGGCATGGTTGAAGACGGGGGAAGTTCGCAGAAGCAACGTCGGAAGCATTGCCCGCCTTTGAGATGCGTCCACAATTGAGTTGAAACTCATGGTGAATCTTACGGTGTTCGGGATTCCTCATCAACCACGTGTCTGGGGATAGAACAAGCGTCAGGCGCCGCCTCGTTTTAACAACTATCGTCCGACAATTCCTCTCTGCACATATCAGCGTTAATCAACCCCATTCACCGTTATCGCCTTCTGCGCCTCGTTTTATGATGTGGCTTGGCTTGGCTTCTGTTTCCTTGTGTTCCCTTTCTTCTCACCCACTCACCCTCGTGCACTTTGCAACACCCGTACTTGATCTTCAATATATGTTGCCTGAGACCAGTGGCGCATTGTTCGAGAGATTAATGTGCGGCCCTTTGTTTCACACTCCGGCCCGTTGCTGCTTTGTGACGACCTCGTGATTTTCCTCGCATCCCCCGCTGTTACAATAAACCAGGTGGGCTCACATTGACGTTTAGGAGGGATATCCGGATGTGTAACTGGAATGCCGCCAGTGAAAGTAGTAGAAGCCGCAACAGATTAACTGCGCGGATCCAGATCATGCACGTTGTGACTTGTGAAAGGGATCTGACGAGAGGTCCGTGGTTTCTGGTCGAGCCGGAACCCGAATAAGTAAACTGATGGATTCCGGTACTACCCATGGATGTCCAGACGGCCCTTGAACGTTGAACGTTGACCCCCAAGCGTTCAGCGTTGTGCTGTCGAAAAATACGAGGGGCTGGTCGCCAGTTTTGCACTCGCCTCCAAGTCACATAAATAGGCGCGCCACGCTGCCCGTGACGGTGAACGGTGAATGTCACACACACTTCCTTTTATAGGGGCGTTGTTCCTTACTTGGTGATGTACACAGTGAACGGGGCCCAGACGGGTCCTTTGTGCGGCTAGGTATATTACTCCATGACCTCACTCGTTCATCGTGATACCACTGCCCTTCGTCGAAGGACCTGCCCATGCCTACGAACTATTACCTTCAAACACTTCTCCAACTGGACAAGTCGCCATCCCAGTTCCCCAACAACCTACGTGATGTCCTGGGTAGAAAAGAATTTGACGAGTCCACCCCGAGCCTTCGAACTGACGACCTAGTGGAGGTCGTGGAGTATCTGGACAAGGTTTTCTCTTTCTACCAACCCCGATTGTCGGTCACTGAGCCTATTTTAGGTGTTGAATGATTTGGATCCCGCTAGCCTTGCCTTCGGACAGATCCTCCGGAGACTACAAGAAATCTGCAAATCCCGGATGTTCGTCCCATCGTCACATGTCCTACGAGTCGATCTTCTCAACACCGACAAGAGTCCTTTTGCCTCCGGCGGATTTTCCGATGTATTTCAAGGAACGTATGGTGGCTCTAAGGTCTGCGTCAAGAGACTGAGGGTGTCTTCTACCAGCAGCCCTGAGAGGGTCAAGAAGGGGAGTACCCAGTCGTTGTCAACCGCCCGCTGTTTTCTAATAATCGTTTCAACAGATGCTCCACCGAGAAGCCTTGATATGGAAGCGATTGATACACGCTAACATCGTCCCGTTCACAGGAGTAACTTTCACCCCTCTCCAGATTGTGTCAGAGTGGATGTCGGGTGGGGATCTGACGACTCACATCAAGTCGAACCCACTCGTAAGCAGGATTACGCTTGTGAGCCCACTCCCTGCTCCACCCCGAAACATGGCCTTAGGTTTTCGCAGTTACTCCACGTTGCAAAGGGTCTTAACTATCTTCACAATCGCGACGTGGTTCACGGGGATCTGAAAGGGGTGAGTACCACGTTATTCACTAAACTCCGGATCCGCTTATCGTTACCTACAGCCAAACATCATGGTCGATGCTTACAGCTGTGCACGTATAACGGATTTCGGCCTGGCTCGAAATAAAGGTTCCGCAGAGGAGACGTATGTAGCAAGCGGTGGCACTGCACGGTGGACTGCACCAGAGATCTTGAAGGAACAGGGGACATCGAGCAAGGGGGCGGATGTTTTCTCATTCGCGATGGTCATGGTCGAAGTAGGTCGCGGATAACCCATCCTTGGTCGATCCCCAACTGATCATATTTACACTTCGATAAGGCCTTCACCGGTTCTGCTCCATTTAGCCTGCACCCGTCTATCTCGGCTACAGTAGCCATGATGCGAGGGGAGCGCCCTCCACGGCCCATTCACCCTGCCTTCACACGTGAACTATGGACATTGATGCAACGTTGTTGGAGTCAGGAACCCGATTCGCGTCCGGATATGTCAGAAGTGTTACGGGATTTGCATAACTAGTTAGTACCACTTTCGTTCCCAGCGTTCGTTAACTAATCATTTTGTCACGTGCAGCGAATCCTCTCAGCCCACCATATACAGGCCTGACCAGCAACTGCCAAGGGAAACCATGGATCGAAGAATCGTGGCACCGCGCTCCACTCCCCGCCCGAAGACGATTTCTGCACCCTCCCGACCAAGGCCAAGCTACGGAATTGATACGGAGCCATTGAAGAGCCACAGCAGGAGCGCGGGGCGAAGGGTGTCCCTGGCTTCTTCGCCCGCTCCCTTGAATCAACTCCTTCGCCTCGATCGGTCTTCTTCTGAGTTTCACAATCAATTTAGCAATATAATATGTGGAGATGAGTATAAGAAATGCGTACCAACTCTTCGGGGCGACGATTTAGTGTGGCTCGTTGAGTACCTGAACGAGGTACGTCACCGTATCTCACTCCTTTACTCCTCGTTCGAGCCATCGTAGACCCTCGATACTCTCGACCCTGCCAGTTTCGCTTTCCTGGTGTGTCTACACGAACTCAAACACATATGTGGCGCCAGAACGATACTCCCAACATCGTACACGTTTCCACCTCAGGTTTTGAATATCGGTCGTCAACCTGTTGCCTCAGGAAGTTACGGCGATGTGTACGAAGGGACCCTCAACGATTCAAGGGTTTCCGTCAAACGCGTTAAGATATATTCCAAGGGTAATCCTAAGAAAGCCACAAAAGTATACCATCCACGCCATCACTCCCTGTCTATCGTTGCTGACGAGACTTGCAGACCCTCTACCAGGAGGTTGTGGTGTGGAAACGCTTAGATCACAAAAACATTGTCCCTCTCCTCGGCATCACCTCCGTTCCTCTCCAGCTCGTTTCAGAATGGATGCCTGGCGGAGACCTGACGGAATACATTAGGAAGCACCCCGACGCAGACAGGCTTGGTCTTGTAGGTCCCCCCCCCTCGCTGTGTTTGACCTACGGCTTACCCCTGCCACCAGCTATCTGACGTCGCTGAAGGTCTTCATTTTCTTCACTCCTGCAGCATAATTCACGGTGATCTCAAGGGGGTATGCGACTATTGTGTGCCTTGTTTCACCACCGTGTATTTACATGTCTTTAGTCAAGTATCCTTGTGGATGCCGCCCACCACGCACGGATCACAGATTTTGGTCTTGCCCCGATTGCTCAAAGCCTAGACTCCACGTGGAGTACGTCGGACGACCAGGGTCGTACCGTACGATGGGCTGCACCAGAGATCCTGAACGGGCAGGGGACATATAGCAAAGAAGCGGATATTTTCTCTCTTGCAATGGCCACGATCGAAGTACGTTGCGAATCGATTATTCGCGTCGAGCTTTGGCTTACTGCCATATCATATTGTCGCAGCTGTTTACTGGTGCGGTTCCTTTCAACAACACATCACCTGCAGCAGTTATGTCAGAAATAACGGCTGGGAAGCGTCCTCCACGACCAACACATCCAACCTTGACAGACGAGTTGTGGGCACTGATCCGACGTTGCTGGGATCAAGACCCTCGCTTCCGCCCAGAGGTTTCGGAGGTGTTAAAAGTTCTGCACGGCTCGTGAGTTCTCCCTTTTCCGATGACCACGCGTTCGTCGGTCTTACTATCACTCTCTCTTATCGGGACCACCTCCCATAAAACCCTTCCATATACAGGCTTACCTCCGTTTCATCTCCAACAATAGGGCGACTTGCCGATCATAAACGAATGGCATCCCCTCCCTCGTCCCCTCACTCCACTTCGCAAATTTCCCACGGGAATACGAAATCAAACGGTGGCTCCAAAACAACGATGCGTGACTCGCAACGCCGAAATAGGACCGCGTCTGAGCCTTCTCATCCAATGCTCGCCAACCCCCGACCGTTCGGTCCGGCTCGGGATCAATACGGCCAATCCAGTGTGTTTCTTTCACCTATTCCATTGGAATTGTCGAGTAAATACCTCCGAATCCACAGATACCAAAACGCGTGATGGGGGTAGACCTCGCCACGAGTCCCGGCAGAAACGAGAGGAAACTCTCAACGAGGAACCGGAATCTCCCTACGAGCAGAGGCATAACCCCCAACCATCTAACCCACAGATCAGTGGTATGTTTCTCGAGGCGTGCAGCGACTACCTAACGATGCTGAGTCTCCGCTTGGTTTTGTAGGCGGGTCTCCACATATACAGGAACGAGCGGTTGCGGGTGCCTCGGAAAACGCACCAGGTAGGCACACGAGCTGGTCTTATTTCCGGCTCAATTCATCACTGACTTTTTTGACTAGCCGCAGGAGCCGCGAAAGCCAGGGCCGATCGCCAAAAGAAGAAGGGCGGTTTCTTGTCTCAATTAGCAAGTACGTGCCTAGTTCCCTGTCAGGTTGCCCCATATTGATGTAGAGGTTGTTTTATAGGATGCACTTGTTTCGCCTAGCCACAAATGTACGACACTTAGGCGCTATGGGTATCCGGATTCACCAGGAGGGCCTTTTTCAACCAATACTTCACACATGGCCGGGAGCCGCCCTAACCAAGAACCAACCTAATAGCGACATCGACGATGTCATTGACAAATAAGACAACCGTGGCTGGGTCCGGGGATAATTTTTTCGCTGATAATGTAGCATCGACCAGTCAGCTATCTGTGACTACGCTGCACATACAAAGACCTTACCGGCTGCCCGCTATCCTGGGGGTGAGAACAGCAGCCGAGGAGCATGAGGGAGGCATCGCTTGGGCAGGAAGTATCTTCGCTTGTTAAGCAAGGGCCCCGTTGAAGGGTTGAAGTTACAACCCACTTGGCCCTGTTGTTCCGAGTCTGTCGCAATACACGCATATACATACCCATCGAAGGAGCACCAGTTTTCGTTTTTTCAGAGGTTGAGATGGTGGACAGCTCAAATAAGACAGCGCTGATCTGTGACGCGGCCATGCGGCCATTCGCAAGTCGATGGCGCGTTTTGAGAGATCACACACGCGGGACTGGTAGCACTCCTGCAGGCCACACCTTCTGTTGGAAACTCTCCGGGATCATCCCATGAAACTTGGTTCCGTTCAACGTGTTCCGACTCCTGGAGGAAAACATGTGGCCGTAATATATTTGCTGTGCGGGCTGTAGTTGCTGCAGGGAGGAAAAACGCGCACAAGACCAAGGTTCCTAATAAGTACCTCCCTGCCATTGCGTAAACGGACGCCGATCCAAATTAGATCGAACCGGGTTATGCGGGAATCTTTCCTTTTTTGGTAACACCGATTCTCATTACAAACCTCGTCAGGCCTCACTTCGGTGTACAGCCGAGTAGTCAATTCGACAGCCAATGGTCGTTGAGGCATTAGGAACTCCTCATTTTAATATGACATAGAGACATCCGAGAGGTAAGAAAAGGTGCCGAGTAAAGAGGCGACCGAAGATCTCGATGATGACATGGGTCTCCTTTACGGGCGTTCGTGAAAGCGCGTTATCTTGTGCCAAACATGCGGCAAACCTTTTCGACATGCTCCTCAGAAGTCGCATTGAACTCTGTTAGCTTTTCAAACAGAGCGACGTTCGGGAATACGGGCACTGTTGGTTTTTCCTCCACCCCGCTAACCAACGAAGATTCGATCATCGTCCATAACTCGTCCAAAAACCCAAGTCTCGCTGTCTTTGGTGGACATAGTGGCTGGTAATTTTCTTCCTTACTATCGCAGGTATCGTCGGGAAACGGCACTTGTCCCGCGAACACCTGGGTGCACCAAGGTCAGCACAGGCTGGGACGTCCAACAACGAGGACGTCATTACCTCGAAAGTGACCATATCCGACGCGAATATGTCGGATCAGCGCATCGAGATAGCGGGCTTTCCCGCGTTCTGTCCAACGCTGAAGAGTTCAGGCCTCAGGTGCCGTCCATCGGAACTGGACCTCGAGTCGGAAGTCAAATCCGAAATTGTTGAGCCGCCCACAACCCGCTTGTAAACGATAATATCATCCTGAGATGGGAGATATGAATACCCGCAAGGCATAACAGGGAAAGAAACCAGGGCGCAACCATCTCAAATCTCAATGAAAATCTCGAGCGGGTGTAATGACGATAAACAGCAACTGGTGTTGAGCACATTAGCCCGGGTCTGGTTTAGCTTCGAGTTAACGTACCAATGGCCGACTGGGTTCGGAATTTTTCCGCACGTTTCCGTTGGCATCTACTCCGGCATCATGCAAAGGGGTGCAAATACCTCCGAAACTTGAGGGAATGGGGCAATGTCAAGATGGTAGATCCGCCTCCACATAAGTGGCGGTAGTTCCGCGTAAGAGCCCACCGGGTCGGGCGGTGAAAGTGTCAGATCACCACGACGAGGGTTAAACGTTAAACGCTGAGCGCTGAGTTCCCGTCGATATCATTTTCATATGCAAGGAAGGAGGGTACACTACAACACGATATCGCTCCGACGTGGAGACAGGTGTGGAGAGAGGGTGAACGGAGCACGCGAGGCCACGCTCTGATCCGCGCACATGTTTCATAGGTTCAGGATCACGCCACGAGGCAACCACCTTACCATCGTTTTTTTTTATTTTTAAAATTCACCTTGCCGTCGCGGACGTCGACGAAACGAACGAACCCCCGACACCTATACCTATCAGCAGCACCGTTGGTTTCGGCAACCCGACCTCAGCTCTACTGGTCCAGGGGTCCCAACGCTCGAACAGCGATTGCCGTCCGCCAGTAACATCACTAGGAGCCCCGAGTCTCGCATGCAGCACCCTCCGCGGCCCTTGCCTAGAACCACACCTGTCCACCATTTGGAAGAAAGGAATGTCGACGGCGTTTCACTCAGGCCAATGAGGTCTTGGGATGGCTACGAAGTCGATGGTCAGGTGCGTAAGGTGGTAGGAGGACAATGTGAACAAGAGGGACAGCAGGAGTAAATGCGGTCTGTCTTCTACGAACAGCCCTACTGTCACACCTTGGAGGTTCTCGCACTGCATTAAGGAAACGTTGGGGCACTTGGCTAGGAAATAAATTAATGAGCACGATGCGAGGAATAGAAGCAAGAGTACCCACAAAACGCGATGTACCAAAGTTCAAGACGGCAGAGGGACAACGAGGAAGCTCCGGGAAATTTTATCAACGGAAAACCGGACGAGAAATCGCGACGGAAGCCTGGGGTGGACGAGAATCGCAAGTCCAGTCCCGCCAAATGTGGAACGAAGGGGGAGGAATTCGAATCGAACGGCAGAAGGCTCGTGGTCCGTGAAAAGCTGGAGCCGCTCTTGACATACGCGGATGAGGATTTTCGCCGGGTAATTCCGGGTGATCAATGAGGTCTTCGGAGTTTGGGAATAGTTAGAGGAAAAAAGACATTAATGTCGAGTGATCTGCGGGGAGGTGGGGCGAGTGGGCGGTCCTGGCTTGGGGAGCACCCAGATTCAACCAGATGATGGCCAAGTTCCCGACGTGCCGGAAAGAGGGGAAACGTTCTGAAAAATTCGTGTCCAGGTACTTGATTCCTAGCCACTCGTGTCCCTATTACTTGTTAGAAGGAGAGCCTACGGACGAGGGACGAGACGCCGTTTGGGTCAGGGCGGATTGCAGAGCGCTATTGCCCAGCCCTCTTGCTGTTCAGGGAGACCCTGTTGGGGAGGTGGTGACGGGATCTAGCCGACGTGGCACGTCGTTGCGGCTAGGTTTCGAGCATCTGGCGGTCGTCGGAGAGATAATCGATGGCGCGTTCCATGAGCTCTTGAGGGGGTTGTATCCGTTGGCCATCGTTCAGAGCCGGTCGAAGGATACCAGAGGGTAAGCCACCATCTTTAGTTCCGCTGGAACCTTGACAACTCGTGGACGACTCGTTGGCCGATGACAAGCTGGCGCTGATCTGGACAGCGCTGATCTCTGTTCCGAACACGTCTTGCATTCACCACCCAAATAAGTGCCGCATGTGTCCCGCGTGCCTTAGGCTATATCACTAGGACCGGTTCCAGTGGAGTAGTCTGCCGTCCGCTCCCATCCCCTCCCGCCGGATCGAGGATCGATGTCTGACGGAACAACCTCGCAAGGTGTGTCATAATCTCCACCGGCGCAACCACGGCGGACTGACGAGGAGAGCCCTTTGCCAGGCTTCCCCCCTATCGCTGCCGAAGACCTCGCCAAGTTGGGGGTCGATGGGCGGCTTATCCCCTTCGTCGTTTCCGCAATATCGCAGGCTGAACGATCGTCAAATGGCTCGTCCCAGCTCAGCCCAACAGAAGCGAAGGATCTTGTAGAAGTCCTTGACAAAGTACACCTTCATTCGCGAATTTTCATTCCGCGTGCTAAATCTCCTACGACCAGATCCTGTCATCCCCTACGATAGATCTGAGCTTGAGGAATAGGTGTTCCAAGGTCCTGCGCAAAGTTTCGTCCTCACACGGAGTTATGCCTGAATCGTATTCCCCAACTGGTGTGACATTAAGTGACACCATCCATCATATTTCTGGTGGATTCGCGGATATCTGGAAAGGCGAGCTGGATGGGCACCAGGTGTGCGTGAAGGCTATTCGGACCCAGCCCGTGGCAAATCTTAAAAAGATCAACCGGGTGCGTGGCGGCTCCCTGTGCCGGTGAGAGGATGAGCTTACCCCGATTCTAAACAGAGGTTCTATCGTGAGGTCATAGCTTGGAAGTACGTTTTGCATCCGAACGTCCTACCTCTCCTTGGAGTCTCCGAGTTGTTCCAGCTTTCGGTAATCACCCCCTGGTTGCCGAATGGGAACATCGTCGAGTACATCAAGAATAATCGTGAGGTCGACCGGTTACTGCTAGTAGGGGCAATCGTTGAATCAACGAAGCGCAACATCCATCTGATTTCACTCTGAATAGCTCGCACAAGTTGCTTCTGGCCTCGAATATCTACACTCGCTGGGCATCGTCCACAGCAACGTTACCCCGGTAAGGGGTGCTGGTCATCGAAGGCAAACCCATGCTAATTTCATGCCCTTGATCCCTTCAGGGAAACATCATGATCACCGAGGGGGGTGACGCACGTCTAGGAAACTTCAGAGCGATGAGAATCATCACAGATCCCGCTAGCGAGGAGCTGAACAGCTGGGCAGGTTCCGAGCCGGCGGTTGTCCGTTACGTAGCACCAGAGTTGTTGGATCTATCGAAGACTACCTGGGTGTACAAAAACCCTCCGAAAGAGAGCGACATTTATTCCCTTGCGATGACCGCTTATGAGGTACTTTCCCCTTTATCTCGTGGGTCGTGTTAGTAACGGACGTCTCCCCCCCCCACAACCAGGTCCTGACGGGTGTCTTGCCATTTGGTTTCCGGCGGGAGAGTCTTATAGCCTTCATGATCGTATCCGGCGAGCGACCGCCGCTCCCAGACAACCCAACAGCCAAACGTTGGCTCCCTGGCCCTACCTGGACAGCCATTCAACGCTGCTTGAACGAGAACCTGCAGTACCGGTTGCCCATTGATTCCCTACGTCAAGCGTTTGTTGAACCGGAACCGGAACGAGAGAGTGAGATCACGCACGTGGTGTCGGCCATTGAGGATGGTGGGTGCAATCATGATGTAATATAACTCGTTGATGAACTCGTTCTTTGAACCTATGTCAGATACGGCGACAGCGCGTATCAATACAGAATCTCGACCTCCATCTCCTGAACCCCCGAGCCCAGATCCATGCGAACAGCCACCACCCGAGGAAGGAGGGCCGGCCAAAGGTACACAGCCTCCAACCAGACCTGACACCGGGCGCTCAAGTTCGCCTGTACAGGCATTACCGGTCAAACCCAAAAAGCTCAAGAAGAAAGTTCTGGATACGATCCAACGCGTGGTTCACTTTATATGCCGTCGTCGTCGTCGTTGATGCCCCACTGCGTTCAGCGGGAGCGCGTCAAATCATCTATGTCAGCCATCGTTACGTGTAATGAGTTAGTTTAGCCACCCGTGCTCATATGGGCGTTTCCGGTCGAATTTTAGTGTAGTGTTTTAATAATCACGTCCGAGTCTGTTGGGATTGACACAAGATTTATTCCAGAAACCAGGTGGAGAAACGGTCTTGTACCGAACCACGGTGACCAACATACGATTCACCCCAACGAGTAACACATAACAAACGCCCTATGGTTGCACAATCTGCCTTCTGTTCCAGATCGATGCTGCATGGGTTAGATGGTGAAGTATGGTTTTCACATCCGGTCGAGCATCGGTATCCACCATCCAACAACGTTCGACGACCCTCCACAACCCATCAGTAAACCCAAGGCTGGCCGCCTCATCCGGTTTTTTCGGCCGCACTCCTTTGAGGACCGCATCCATCACCACGTAGCCCACCGGAATATCCCAATGCGGCACTTTTCCGACCAGGATCTATTTACCCCTAGTAACTCGGACCCTCAAGCGCAAACGCGTGATTACGAACCTCGTAAACAACCATTCCAAGGGCATAACAGTCGGACTGAGTTGTTGGCCGAGAATCTTTAGCCCCGAATTTATCCGGGTAAAGCAGTTCAGGGCTCATCCACCGAAGCGTTCCTCCAGGAGTGATAGATACGAGGGAGACGTCTGAGTCATTGGGAGCGCCTTGATGCGTCGCACGGACAACGGTCGAGAGTCCAAAGTCTGCCAGACAGGCGCGACCATCTTTGGTGACGAGAATGTTTGCCTATTCGAGATGAGCGAGTGAACCGAAAGCGTTGAAAAGTCTACTGACTCCTTTCAAGTCCCCATGTACGAACTGGAGGTTATGCATGTAATCCAGGCCGAGTGTGGCGTCTACCAGCTGAAGAAACCAGTCACGCTGGCCTCTGAGAAGTGGACCACCATCACAACTTGAGCACTCACAAGCTGTATCCGATTGGCCTCTTTGTGCTTCTGGATGAATTCGCTGGCGTTCCCGTTGTTCATCCACTCAGATATCATCGCGTATTTTGACCCTCCAAAATCCACACCGAGCAATGGAAGGATGTTCGGGTGCCTCAGGTGTTTCCAGATAATGGCTTCTTTACAGAACCTCTACGAGTGGCTGAGTCAGAGTAATTTTCTCCAGTGTGATAAAATGGACGTACGCTCAGGTATTTTTCGAGGTCATTGAGGTATAACCGTACGACCTTGATTGCTACTGGGCGGCCGCGGTATTCACCTCTAAACACGCTTGCGGAACCTCCATGAAGCTCCGAAATTGTTTCCTTGTTATAACCGGCGATGCGCATCGATTTGGGCACGCTCCTTAGGTGACTGCACAGCTTGCGCAGTATTCGAAGGAACTTGGATCGCTCTTGATCGGTTATTTCGCTCCTCTCTAAAATCTGAACTGACGTGTTAGTCCGGAGGGGATACTCAAGAAACGTAATACCATCCCTCGTCCAACTCATCGACAAGTTCTTGACTAGGTTGACGTTGGGACCGATCGATCGCTCTCTTCAAGATGTCCGAAGTCCCGGAGATTGGCTGGGGTCTTTGGTGGATCAATACGAGGAGTTCTCGTTCGAATGGAGAAAGGACTCACGTATATCGTAGGAAATTTACCACATCCGAAATCGTGACGCGCTCTTCGGCCTCCACCTCCCAGCACTTGGTCAACATCTCCCACGTCTCCACGGTCACACCGAACTCCACCTTTCCCTTGGGCATATACGGGCGATCCCCACAACTGATCTTGGACCTCACTTCTGCTACACTAAACTCCTTCCATAATAACTCTCCTCCTAGTATCTGGGCATTGTGAGTGTGGCCGTTGGAGGTGGTGTTATTGAGATCATACCTCAGCGAAAACAAACCCAAGGGAGAATAGGTCGGATTCTTTGGAGAATTTACCATCCTTGAGAACCTCTGGCGCAATCCAACGAGAACAGTGGGTGCTGCTGCTCTCACTCCCATCCGTTTCCAACTCTTCGTTGTGTGAAAAGGTAGTGAGACCGATATCCGAGAGACAGGCATGACCTGCAGCATCTACGAGAATATTTTTCTTGAAAAAGTGTGAGGACTATGCCACGAGCCACAAAATCGAGCGCATCACTGACTGAGTTCAAGCCCTTGTGTATCACTCCATGCGAGTGAAGATGATCGAGTCCCTGGGCAACATCTATCAACTTTGATTTAAGGGCATTAAGCAGTGACTTCCTTGGACTAAAGTGAAAGGACCTACCAAACAAACGCGGTCGGCATCGGCGTGCCTTTGCGCGAATTCGATGACGTTTCCCTTCGCCGCCCACTCGATCACCACCTGGAGAGGATCAGCCGTGATACCAAAACATCGAAGGATGTTTGGGTGATCTAGCCACGCCCATGTCACGATCTCTCCATAGAACTCCTAAGGGACATCAGCCCGCTGTGGCTCCGGGCCAACATTGGGGTAGTTACCCACTTTCTGTGTTTTCTCAAACTTCATCACCCTGACATGCACGTAATTTTGGTTGTTACCCCCATGCAGACGGTTGAACTTCCCCACCAATATTTCGGGATACTGGTTAGCTTCGAGGGATCTGTTATTTGACTTGCAGAGTCCATCGGGAATTATGTGGGATCTCGGAATTATGGTCCGACGGCCGCAAACTCTCCGTAGGTTGTGCAGTGTTTGTTGGAGTAGCCTTAGTTCTAGTCCCTCAGTCCGTAATACCTGTTCCGAGAGTCAAAACAGAGACTTGGGCGGGAATGAGTGGATGTTTTCCTTACAGTATCCAGGAAGTCCACAAATTCTTTTAAATCTTCGCCATGAAGACCGTCTATACAGTCCTCGTACCCGGCGTCACCATAAAATCGATCAAGAGCAAGCCGAAATTCATGCGAGGCCTTGCCAGACTGGTAAAGACGGCGGAGTTGGTCAGGAGCGCTGGTGGGTAAGGCCTGGAACACCTCTGACACTTCGGGGCGCAAGAGAGGTTCCTTATCCCAGCAGCGTCCCATCATTACCCACAGCTTGTCCGAGCACGCCAAATTGGTCGGTCGTGGTGGGCGTCTCCCCTGCATTATGGCTATCGCTGCCATAGCAGGCAGGCCAGCACCGAACGGGACTGCGCCAGTGAAAACCTTCAAGACGAGATGTCAATAAGCCGGGGACCGGCGAACGCCAGTTCGTCCGCAGCGTACCTCAATCATGACCATCGCGAACGCAAAAACGTCCGCCTTCTTGCTGTATGTCCCAGATTCGTGCAAGATCTCTGGCGCCGTCCATCGTGCGGTTTGATCGTTGAAGAAGTCCCGTTTGAAAGCCGGGTTTTGAGGCATCATGGCGAGACCAAAATCCGTGATCCGGGCCCGGCCAAAGCCGTTCACAAGGATGTTCGGCTGCATGAGCGTGAGACTGATCGAAATGCCAACTAGTGAGGTGAATGGCCACGCACCCCCCTCAGATTCCCATGAACTACGTCATTGGAGTGGAGGTATTCAAGGCCGTTGGAAATGTCAAATAGCTTGGAAGAGGTGAGCGCGTCATCCACACTATGCAGGACAAACACCTACGAGGCTGGGTTGGTAAGCATCTGGATAGTTTTTGACGTGCTCCGTCAAATTTTGACCAACAATCCAATCCGAGATCAGTTGGAAGGAGGAAAGACCGACGGTGACGCCCAGGAGAGGGACAATGTTTGCGTGTTCTAACCGTTTCCATGTTACCGCCTCTTCGTAGAAGGTCTGGGTGTTTCTGGTGTTGGCGAACAGAGGAATATAATGGTGTGTGCAGTAATATACCTTCGCAAAATCGCATCCTGCTTCATCAGAGGACGTAAGCAGTCTTTTGGCTCGAACCTTTGAGCCACTAAGAGATCCCTTGTGGATGTCGCCGTAATACCCCCGGACAATCGGCTGATCATCGATGTCTAGAAGGAAGGCCGGAAGTGTGTAGGATCGTGGCAGGGCCTGGCGGATCCCAGATAACCTTCTGAGTTCACATAGACACGTCCGAAATGCAGGACTGGTAGTATCGAGCTTGCCAAGAGCCTGCACCAAAATTGAGTGTAGAGTCGGAGGTCAAGATGACGCGGAGACGTGCGTTGTCGAAAAAGTCTACAAGCCATACCGAATCTCCATCTTGAAGGGTTTGAACGCTGGCTTTGTATTCTTCCCCGTCGAGGATGCTTGCAACTTGAGCAGGAAATTGAGACGAAGACGGCTCGAGGCGATAGAGCTGTTGCAAGGGATTGAGCGGGGACATGGAGGTAGCTCCGAGGGGGAAACGAGCGGATATCTAATCATTTATCCCTTGTATTGGATATGTCGTGATTGCCTCGGTACATCCATGAGGAACGCGCATGGACGGGGACGCCGGATCTGGAGTTGAGACTAAGGGCGGGACCCGGTTCTCGGGGGTCAGGTGATTGAGCGTCACCAAAACCTAGCTGATGTCAATGATTCGTGAGAAACTCGACAGTAAGTCCACTGAAGCATAAGCGTGAGCGGTCAAACCTCTAGGCTGTCAGAACCACGATCACCACGTCTGGCTCTTGAATAGCCAGTGTGGGCGGGCGGGTCGATCAGGACGCGCGAACGTCCCATCTTCGCATCCGCCACCACGAATGCCATCCCTTTCCGAGAACACAAACGCAAGAACCTTCTGTCCAAGTAAACCAAACCGGTACACAAAGCCCGCCCGAAGATAACTGGAGCATCGATGACCCAGACGCAGCCTCTTCTATTCAGAGGGACTCTCCTTTCCTCTGAACTTCAACTTGGGGGTGGATTTTAGCCCGGTCTCTCTCATTCCATCCCACTGATCCTCGTCTGTCCTCAAACACTCACGTTACTCACCTGGAGGTAATGAGAAGTATCATGGGACGCGACAGCAGTGATTCGAGGTAGGTGTCAACGATTTACCAAAAAACGATGTGAGCCCCGTTCTCCTTTTTACAGTCACACGGATGTTGACCAGACACTCTAGAACAGTTCTCAATGAAACAACGACCACCGACACCCTAGAACAGGCCTAGTAAATGTAGATGCCAAGACTTGTGGTGAGATACAGCCCACGAATATCCAATAGTATTCCCCGAATAGACTCCCTACAACACATACACGTACATACACAACTATACACGACTATAAACACAAGCAGAACGATTTTCCCCGCCCGTATGAGAAACCTATCGGGTATGCGCGCTTACTCGGGAGGAAATTCAGAGGCAAAACCAATGCAGGATCCCACGAAGGGATGCAACGAAGTGAAAATGATTGAGCCAGGAGGGCTTTCTCGAGGGATCCCATGGGAGATCTCCATCATCCTCGTCCATCTCAACGTCCTCGTCCACTCGTGGAGAGGGTGGCTTCCAAGCTCTTGAAACCCGCTCCAAGAATTCCAGTACGGCCCCGATGGTAGGCCGGCTTTCTGGTCGAGTCGCCCAGCACAGGTTCAGCGTCTGCCATAAATCATCCGTGAACCACGTCCCCTCCACTCCTTCGGGTCGTTCTGGGTGTTCACCCTCGACGACCTTACATATGACGGTGAACTCACTCAACGGTGCGAAGGGGACCCGGTCGCCGAGGACCTCGAGTATCACCATCCCTAGTGCGTAACAATCCGATTCCTTCGTCGGTCGACTATCCTTGAAACCGAACTGGTCCGGAGCTAGGAGTTCCGGACTCATCCATCGCGTCGTACCGCCTTTCGTGGAGGAACTTGCGGTTATAGGGTTTGTGGGATCTGAGACGATGGTGAGAAGTCCGAAGTCTGCTAGGCGCGCGTGGCCGCTTTGGTCGATCAGGATATTGGCCTTGATAAAAGCGTGTTAGGGGACAGCGTAGCGACGAGCGTTCAAAATATTACCCCCTTCAGATCCCCGTGGACCATTGCCTGACCGTGGATATATATCAAACCCCTAGCGACGTCTTTGAGCTGTAGGAATGGATCATCAGTGAAGGGTGCAGTCAGGAGCGGGAGTACGACCCTACAAGCTCGAACCGATTTACATCCCGATGGGCCTTGACGAACTCATTGATGTTCCCATTTATCATCCACTCCGAAACCATTACGAATTGCTTATTGTCCATCGTCACTCCCAACAGCGGTAGCACGTTTGGATGGCGAAGGCTTTTCCACGTCACAACTTCCTTGCAGAACCTCTACATGGGTCACAGTCAGCTTGCCCACTCGGTTGTGTAGGGCGTTAAACGAAAAACCTACCCTTGTGACCTTGTCAAGGTCACATGTCGAATACACCCTCAGAACCTTGGCTGCGACCGGGCGGTCTAGATGGATACCCATCCACACATCCGCATACCCACCTCTGTATCGTGGGAGCTCCAATCGGTTGTAGCAGAGCGGGACGTGCAATGATTTGGGAAGCAGAGCTTGGCGCCCGCATATCCGGCACAAAGCGCTCAAACACTTGCTGCGGAACCATGAGGGGAGATCGGGGAGATCCAGAGCCTGATCAGCGGAAGGTAAAGCCCGATAGCGGGGGAGCCGAAGTAGTCAAACGTAAGGAGACCGTGCCTCGGGAATGGGGAGTGGGGCACACCTCGTCTATCGTGTCGATAAAGGTCTGAGCCGCATCCCCACGGAGGGAGCCGAGCACCTTAATCTCATCCTTATTTGTGAGAACTGCCTCAATTAGAGAGAAGACTTCGTGTGGGAGGGAGTGAGTGGTTAAGCGTTTGCGGGTCGGCGTGCCTTTGACAAGGGCAGATGAGTCGTGGGTCAGACCGACTGTGAGTGGCAAAATCGCCATTATTGATTATGAGCATCGTCCCGTAGGAGTTCGACCGATGATTAGGGAGAGTGGTCAGCGTTCTGTCCTACATCGATGAGAGAGGCAAGAAGCAGGAAAGGACGCACCCCCCTCATCAACGCCCGGTGATCGATCGCCGGCCCCGCACCACGCACGTGATGTGGGGAAGCCAGCTGCAGTGGCTCGAAGTTCGCTATCCTTCAATCGCGACTCGACCCCAGGCTTTGTGGGGTCTCCAGTAAAGGTAGGAGGAAAGTCTGACAAAAAACCCTCCTTGTCAGTGGGTCGTGCCTGCGGCGGTGGAGATTACGGCTTACTGGGCGAGACTTGAGTTTCGTCAGACATAGCGATCAGTGGGGGGATCAAAGAGTAGGTACCAGACACCGTTCATTGGAAGCTGTCCTAGAAATATGTTTTGAAACACGCGGCATACATGCGGCACTCGTTGGGTGTATCCAAAGTTCGGCAGACAATTGAACCACTTGAGCGTCAGCTTGTTGCCGTTGAATAACCTGACGGTCCGTGGCGTCGAGTTTCGAAAAAACTAGTAATGATGGAAAACCCCCGCCCGACATCCTTCAGCCGACTCTGAACGTCCTGAACGATGGTCAACGAGTAAGACTACCTCAAGAACTCGTAGAGCACATCGTCGATTATCTCTCTCATGACTGCTAGATGTCCGAAACCTGCACTCTGGTCCCAATGACATTGTCGGTAGTACGTCCCGTCATCACCTCTTTAATAGGGGCTCCATGAGAAGCAATTGTGCCGGACAATAGTATTCTGCGATCCCTTCCGATCCGGGCGATGCATCTCGTTCCTCGCCCGCACTCTCCCGGTCCAATAAGCACCGGGACACCAACGGTTGGGAACCAGGTTCTTGAATGCGGTCCTGGACCACCTATCCTCTTTTCCCCATTAGGAGAATCGATGCCTCGAACTAGACGAATGTGTTGATACTTCACGTGGGCACACACGTCTTTCCGACTATCCTTTGATGTCGATACAGTCCGACCGCGCTTGGGCTATGGGTATCTCCAGATGATTAACTCTCGAGCTTATCAATCCACCATGTAGAAAAGCGTCCCATCAACCAGCAGGTACGGAACAAGCGGATATCTTCGTATTCGCGATGTTGGCCACCGAGGTATTCACTGAAAAGCTGCTGTTTGACGATGTAATGGGCGAAACAGCCAATCTTATTATTTCTCGAGGACAGAGGCCAGGAAAGATGTCAAGAACCGTGGTCTTACTACTGGAATATGGCGCTTTATCCAAAGGTCAAATTGCAACTACATCAGCAAAACGTCGTGATGCATACTAACCACAGTTAATGTTCTCGAAGTCCGGTTCACGTCCGGTTCGGGTAAAGTCTGGCGAACGCGAACGTTGAACTTGACCGTAGTCCCCAATGGTCCCGAACGCGCGTTCGCGTTCGGTTCAGGTTCGGGTGCTCTTTGTTCAGTTCAGGTTCAGTTCGAGTTTGAACGTTGAACGCATATGTGAAAAACAATTTCATACTGGGATGGTAGACAGGACTCATAGCATGTACTTTATATATTTGTCCAAATCGCCCTTTGGGCACCGTCTAATACTTTTTTAGCCACACCCTCCCGGTGATGTTTCTCCTTACGGCGTGCCTTAACAAACTGCAGGCACCCAAAAGTACTGGCCGAGACTTTACCACGGTGTTTATTATCATCGAGACCCGCGC
>Ga0307513_10001721_pt1 | contig 31214 bp, 33 predicted proteins | sample 15_EM_MG_FD_202174 | JGI IMG/M metagenome (GOLD analysis project Ga0307513, IMG submission 202174) | Populus trichocarpa ectomycorrhiza microbial communities from riparian zone in the Pacific Northwest, United States - 15_EM | ecosystem: Host-associated > Plants > Roots > Unclassified | place... | reverse complement strand
GCCAGGCCGATGGGCGCGCCGGGGGCGGGCGGGGCGGTGTCGACGGATTTCCAGAGCATGCTCAGCCGCCTTTCCGGGACGCCGGGGCCAGGGCGAGCGCTGTCGCGGCCATCCTGCGGGCCAGGTCCCCGATTGCTTTTTCGAGCTTGGTGCCGCGCCGCACGGCGCTCAGCTCCACCCCCTGGTTGATCGCCGCCGTCATGGTCCGGCGGTCCTCGGGGATCACGACGTCGAAGCCGCGGCCCAGCGCCCGTTCCGCGGCCTTGACGGAGACCACCGCCGTCTGCTCCGGCGAGACGGCGTTGCACACCAGGATCAGCGGCCGGTCATCCAGCCGCTGGGTGGCCAGGGCGCGCAGCTGGCGCTGCACCAGCTGGACGTGGGGCACCGAAAGCTCGGTCACCAGCACGATGCGGTCGGCCAGGTTCAGCACCTGGTTGGTCCAGGCGGTCCACACCGAGGGCAGGTCGATCAGCGTCAGGGCGAAGGTCGCCCGCAGGCCGGTCAGCAGCGCCTCGACCTGGGGCACGCCCAAGGCCTCCATCGCCACGATCTCCCGCGGCGCGGCCAGCAGGCGCGCCCCGCTGCCGTGGGTGGCCAGCGCGGTGTCGAACGGGGTCTCGGCCAGGCCCGAGCCGGAGCCCAGGCAATCGGCGATGGTCACCGCCTCGGGCAGGTCCAGGTAGAGCGCCGCGCTGCCGAACTGCAGGTCGAGGTCGGCGACGCAGACCTCCCCGCCGCCGCGCCCCGCCAGCAGGCTGGCGACCTGGACGCAGAGCGCCGTGGCCCCCACGCCGCCGCCGGCCTTCAGCACGGCCACGATCTCGCCGGTCCGGCCCGCGCCGGTCCCGGCCGCCGAGCCCGCCACCAGCAGGCGCTCCAGGCTCAGCGCCAGGGCCGGTTCGCTCAGCGGCGCCGGCAGCACGTCGGCCGCGCCCTCGCGGATCAGCCGCCGGGTGGTGGTGACGTCGGCCTCGCGCAGCACGACCACCACGGCCGGGCCGCCTACGCGCCGCGCGGCCAGCCTGTGCAGCGCCCGCTCGACGTCCCCGGCCGAGGCGCCCGACAGGCTGACGATGACGATGTCCAGGGTCGGGTCCAGCGGGTCGGGCCAGCCGACCCCGGCGTTCTCGAAGGCCACATGCGGAAACAGCGCGCCGAGCGAGGCCATGCGCTCCGGCCCGCCGATGGCGTCCTCGACCACGCCCACACGCTGCACGCGCCCACTCCCCTGCTCGCCCTTCGCACCCGACAGGATGCTTCGAAAAACCCTCGGCAGCTCCGCCATGACGACCTAGTTTCCCTGCATCCCCGCGCCGCCCGAGGCCGATGATCCGATGTCCGAGGCCGCCGCCGCCGGGGCGATCACCTTGCCAGTGCGATAGCGTTCCTGGGCCTGGGCCACGCGGCCGCCGTTCGAGCCGGGGTCGGGATCGCCGGTATAGCGGGCGTCCGGATCGGCGATCTGGGCGACCAGGTCCTCGCGCAGCGCCGCGCCGAAATCCTTCGACAGGTGCGTGCGGCTGGCCATGCAGCCCGACAGGCCGGCGCTCAGCGCCAGGGCGATCAGCAGGGTCCTTGCAGGCGTCATGATGGGGGGCTCCTTAGTAGAGGACATGGCCGTGGGGACCGTCGACGCCGGCCCGGCGCGGATCGCCCGAGACCAGGGCCCGGTCGGCCGCCGAGCCCGAGCCCTTCTGGGCGCCGAACAGGAAGAGCTCGAAATCCGACGGCGGGGTGAAGCTGTCGGCCGGCGTCGCCGTCGGCCCGCGGCGCGGCGTCACCAGGTGCGGCGTCACCACGATCACCAGCTCGGTCTCGTTGCGCTGATAGCCGTTGGAGCGGAACAGGGTCCCCAGGATGGGGATGTCGCCGGCGAACGGCAGTTGCCGGGTCTGGCTCTGGTAGTCGTCCTTCAGCAGGCCCGCGATGGTGAAGGACTCGCCGTCCCGCAGCTCCACCGTGGTGCGCGCCCGGCGCACCTTGATGCCGGGGATCTTGATCAGGCCCAGCTCGATGGAGACGGTGGGGTCGATGCTGGAGACCTCCGGCGTCACCACCATGTTGATCAGGCCGTCCTTCAGCAGGGTGGGGGTGAAGGCCAGCGCCACCCCGAACTGCTTGAACTCGACGGTGATGGTGGGGGCCGCGCCGTTGCTGCCGCCCTGCTGGGCGACGGGGATCGGGAACTCGCCGCCGGCCAGGAAGCTGGCGGTGTCCCCCGACATCGCCACCAGGGTCGGTTCGGCCAGGGTCTTCACCAGGCCCTTGGTCTCCAGGGCGTCGAGCATCACCTCGAGATTGCCGTTGTAGAGCGCCGAGATGGCCCCGAAGCTGTCCAGCAGCGTCCCGCCGTTCTTGACGTTGGTGTCGCCGGTGAAGGCCGAGACGAAGGGATCGTCGCCCGACCGGCTGGCGCCGCTGCCCGGCGCCAGATTGCTGCGGTTGACGTTCAGCCGCAGGTTCTTGGCCACCGTGCGTTCCATCTCCACGAACCGCACCGACAGCATCACCTGCTGGGTGCCTTCGACGCCCAGCATGTTGATCACCTTGGTCGGCGCGTAGGACTCGGCCAGCGCCAGGGTCTTCTGCAGCGCCACCGGGCTGGTGACCGAGCCGGACACCACGATGGACTGGTTGGCCGAGCGGACGGCGATGTCCTTTTCCTCGGGCAGGATCTCGTTCAGCCGGGTCTTCAGGCCCTCGATGTCGGCGCCGACCACGATATTGGCCGCGGTCACCAGGGTCTTGCCGGGGCCGTAGACGGTCAGCGCCGTCGACCCCATGCCCTTGCCCACCACATAGATCGAATGTTTGCTCAGCGGCAGGACGTCGGCGATCTTCGGGTCGCCGATCATCAGGTCGGTGTAGGGCGCGGGCAGTTCGATGACCTGCGACTTGCCGACGGAGAGGTTCACCTCCGGCGCGGCGGCCTGCTCGAAATAGGAGGCCGGGATGGTCTGGGCCGCGGCCGGCGCCGCGGCGCCCGTGGCCAGCCAGAGGGTCGCGGCCATGCCGCATGCGAGTCCGGCGGATCTCATTGCTGCTCTCACCGTGTTTCCCCCCGGGCGCTGTGCCAGCGCGGTTTTGGAATTGGGATGCTGCATCTTGCGTGCCATGGCTCTAGTCGGCGGCCAGCGGATAGCCGGAGGTCTCGACCCCCCGCGTCACGCGAACCTCGAACAACTTGGGGGCCGGCGCCGCGGCGGCCTTGGCCGGGGCCTTGCCGGGGCCGGGCAGCGAGACCCGGCGGAATCCGCCGAGGTCGGCGGTGGAGATCATCTTGGTCGCCAGGCTGTCGTGGTCGGCCACCTGGCGCAGGGCCAGCGACACCTGGCCCACCGATTGGGCCAGGGTGATGGACTGGGCCTGAGCGGGCGTCACCTCGACGGTGACGGCCTTGGCCACCTGCGGCTTGTCGGCCTCGACGTCGCTGGTCTGGTCGACGCCCAGCACCAGGGCGTTCTCGGCCATCACCTGGGTGACGCTCGTCTCGCTCTCGCCCTTGCCCAGCGTGCGGGTGACGAAGATGTCGACGCGGTCGCCGGGCAGCACGAAGCCGCCGACGCCGGCGACGTCGCTGGAACTGACGCTGATGGCGCGCATGCCCGGCGTCAGGGTCCCCGACAGATTGGTGCGCCCGCCCGCGCCGCTCAACTTGGCGGCCAGGACGGGCTCGTTGGCGGTCATGGAGCGCAACGCCGTGCGTTCGGCGCCCTTCCCCGCGAGTTGTTCGACGGACGTGAAGGCCCCGGCCGGTACGGCGTTCTGGGGATAGTCGACGACCTTGAGCATCGGGGCGCCGACGGTCGCGCCACGCTCGATCGGCAGGGCGGCGACGACGACGGGCGTCATGCCGGCGGTGGACGCCGCCGGTCCTGCGGGACGTTGCGACATCATGATGCCGCGGACCATCAGGACGGCGATCAGGCCTACGAAAAGGGCGATCGCGAGAGAAGCTATGTTACGGAGAGACATCGCTCGAGATCCTTCGATGGTTGGCGGGGGTCAGGCGCCGGACTGCGCCTGCCTGTTGTCGCCGACATCTGGCGGGGTCCGCCTCGTGGCGAACCCCGCCATGTCGTCACGACGCGGGCGTGAAGTTTTGCGCGGTGATGACCGCGCCGGCGCGGGTAAGGGCAGCGGCGATCGTGTTGCCGAAGGCCAGCGCGGCGGTCGCGATGGCGCTGCCGATGATGGCCAGGATCAGGACGTATTCGGCCGCCGCGGCGCCCGTCTCGTCGTTCATGAATTCAACGAACTTGCTCATGGGGATAGCTCCGATTTCTGTTGAGTGCTGCCGATGGACGCGCGCCGTCTGGGGATGGCGCGCGCCTTTGCGGCAGTCGCCTAGGAGGCGGGCGTGAAGTTTTGCGCGGCGATGACAGCCCCGGCGCGGCCGAGGGCGTCGGCGATCGTCGTGCCGAACGCGACGGCGGCGGTCGCGATGGCGCTGCCGATGATGGCCAGGATCAGCACATATTCGGCGGCGGCGGCGCCGGACTCGTCGTTCAGGAAAGCAACGAACTTGGACATGGTTACAGCTCCATTCACAGTGACAATGTAACCGCGCCTGGCGGGCGCGACGCTGATCAGGTGAAGTGCTCGGAGCCCCCCGATCGCTACACCCTGGTACAAAACAATCCACAGGGCGGGCGTCGTGTAAACCTTAATGCTTGGTTAATGTTGAGATTCAACCACCAGCGTAAGTAAATTTCGCGCGTCCGGAGCGCGACAACACGTCACATTTGAACATTTGGAAATGTTAAGTTTTCCAGTCTTGCCGGTGTTCTCGCCAGAAACCAGAAAAGCCGCTTCGCGCAATGAGACATCCTGTGCGAATGCCTCGCAGGAACGCTGGCGCGATCAATTTCAATTCGAGGAATACGCCCGCTGCGCGAGCGAGCATGGCCGGCGCACAATCTAAAAGGGTGAAGGCGCCGGTTCGTCTGTTGTCGCGAACTCAATTCTTCCCTGGGGAAGACTGCCGCGTAACCGGGATGGCGCAACGGCGTAACATAGCGCAGTACAGGCAAACACTATCGACTCGCCGCTCAAATACTTCCCGACATCTTCAGCCCCACGCCGGCCATAGAACGCGTCCTTCTCCCCCTGCGGGAGAAGGTGGCATGCGGAGCATGACGGATGAGGGGTCGCGCTCCCTTCTCAGCCGCTTCTGGTGAAAAGCTAACCGGACAGGGCTTTCGACCCCTCATCCGACCCCTGCGGGGCCACCTTCTCCCGCAGGGGGAGAAGGATCGCGAAACGCAAAACCCGAACATATTCTGCGGCCTCTGCAGGTACGAGGCCGCCTCCATGACCAACTTGCGCAACGTCGCCCGCGCCCTGCGCCAGCGTACGCCGGCTACTGAACGCCTCATCTGGTCCCTGCTGCGCGACCGTCGGCTGGCAGGTCTCAAGTTCCGCCGCCAGGCTGTCCTTGGACCTTACGTCGTCGACTTCGTCTGCCTCCGCCATCGTCTCGTCATCGAAGCCGACGGCCCCTTCCACAACGAGATCGAGGATAAGGCCCGCGATGCTTGGCTGGCCGCGCAAGGCTTCCGCGTCCTGCGCCTGCCCAATGCCGACATCCGCGACAAACTCGTGCCGATGATACTCGAAGCGACACGCCCCTAAAGCCCTTCTCCGGCAAGCGGCGACGGACAGGAAGCGCTCAGATGCTTCCCGACATCTTTAGCCCCACGCCGGCCACAGAACGCGTCCTTCTCCCGCAAGGGGAGAAGGACAAGAATGACCGAAGACTTTCCGAATTCTTCAGCCCCTCGCCGGCTGCAGAACGAGCCTTCTCCCCCTTACGGGAGAAAAACAGCAAACGCTCAGATGCTTCCTGACATCTTCAGCCTCAACCGCGCCGGCTGGAGTTTGAGCGAAGAGATCGCCCACCACCCCGCCGCCCAGGTCGCCGCCGCCAGCCCGGCCAGGGCCGCGGCCTCCACGCCCGGCGGCTGCGACCGCATCAGCAGCATGAAGGGCGTGAACGGCGGCGCGAACACCAGCCATCCCAGGCTCCGGGCGCCCCCCACCGCCGCCGCCATGGCCGTGAAGAACACCACCAGCAGCATCATGAACAGGGGCCGCGCCAGGTTCTGGGCGTCGGCGTTGTCACGCGCCATCGCCCCCAGGGCCACCGTCGTCAGGCCATAGAAGCCGAACGCCAGCAGATAGATCGCCACCGCCCGCAGCAGGTTCAGCGGCGTCGCCATCTGGTGCAGCAGGGCCGCCACCAGCCCGTCCGAGGCCGGTGTGAAGGCCGCCACCGCGCCGGAGGACGCGAGCCAGGCGCCGAGGATCATGATCGAGACGGCGCCGACGCCGGCCAGCTTGCCCAGCACGATCTGCCACGGCGCCGCGGCCGACAGCAGGCTTTCCAGCGCCTTGCTCGACCGCTCCCGCACAACGGCCTGCAGCAGCATGCCCAGCGAGCCGGTCAGCGTCATCCACAGCATGATCACCAGGGCGAACCGCGACAGCCCGTCGGTGTCGAGCGCCGGTTCCGGCTCGGCGTTCGCCAGCCTCACCGCCCCCTGCGTCTGCGGATCGTCCCGCAGGACCCGCAGCACCTCGGCGCGGCCGGCCTCGGACAGCGGGAAGCCGGGGCTGAACTTGACCTCGCTCCCATGGTCGCCTTGCCGCGTCAGGCTGAGACTGAAGGCTTCGCCCCCGCGCGGCGCGTTCGCCCCGGTCAGCAGCGCCCCGCCGGCGACGAACAGCGGGCCGATCATCAGGGCGATCCAGAAGCTGAGCGTGGCGGTATAGGCGCGGAATTCGCGGCCGGCGATCAGCCATAGGGGCGCGATGCGGCCGGAAGCCCCCATCCTAGAAGACCCTCGGAATCAGGCGATGGCGCACGCGTTGCATCATCGCGGCATAGGCTGGGTCCTTCGACAGGACGGCCTCTTCGGCGAAGATGCGGGCCACCTGGAACACCGCGGCCAGAAGATAGACGGCCAGGTTCCAGGCCAGCGGATTGACCAGCAGAAAGCCCACGAAGGTGACGAAGTAGCCGGCGTACATGGGATGGCGCACAAAGCGGTAGGGGCCGCCCTCCACGACGCCGCGATTGGCCGCGGCGACGCCATAGCTCATGCGCAGGTAGGCCTGCGCCCAAACCGAGATCGCCAATCCGCCAAGCATGAGGGCGCTGCCGACCAGGGGCGGGGCGAGCGGCGTTCCGCCTGGACGCACCAGCAACGGCAAGGTCGTGCCGAGAATGGCGATGATCCAGTCCAGCGGGCGCGTTGTGATGGCCGCCCCGGCGTCGCGCCTTATCAGCACCAGGACGATCAGCAGGCCTTCCGACACCAGAAGCAGGGCGTTGTAGGGGTGCAGCCTCAAACTGCTGCAGATGCGGATGGCCAGGCCGGCGAACAGGAGAACGATGAACAGGCGCTCGCCCACGTCGATCAGGCGAAGGAACAGGCGCTCGGCTTTACTGTCCATCGCCACTATGCCGCCTTGTCCTTCGTGACCGGGGCCAGGCTCCAGAACACGCTTTCCAGATCGGCCTTCATGGGCTCGAACGCGAAGATCGGCACGGCCCGTTCGGACAGCGCCCGCGTCAGCGCCGGATGGGTGACGTTCGGCGGCAGGACGACCTGCCAGCGCGTCGCTGCGCCGATCCTGGCCGACATCGGCCTGGCCTCTCCCCCGACCGACGCCGCAGCCGCGATCAGCCCGGCCTCGTCCGAGGTGACGACGAAAGCGCCATGCGGTGCGCGCTCCGCCGCCAGCGCCAGCGGGCCGTCGAAGACCGTGCGCCCGCCCGCCAGCATCACCACGCTGTCGCAGAGGCTTTCGGCGGCGCTCATCGAATGGGTCGAGAACAGCAGCGCCCCGCCGCCGGCCCGGAACTCGGCGAACAGCGACAGGATCTCGCTCTGGCCGATGAGGTCGAGGCCCGTCAGCGGTTCGTCCAGGATCAACAGGTCGGGGCCGTGGGCCAGGGCGCAGAGGATCTGCACCCGTTGGGCGTTGCCCTTCGACAGGGTCTCGATCCGCGCCCGGCCCCGGTCGGAAAGGCCGATCCGCTCCAGCAGCCGGTCGGCGGCGAGGTAGGCGGAGCGCTTGTCCATCCCCTTCAACCGCGCGCTGAAGGCGATGGCGTCGCGGGTGCGGTCCCGGGGCGACAGCCCGCGCTCCTCCGGCAGGAAGCCGATGCGGCGGCGTGCTTGCGCGCCGGCGGCCTCGCCGAACAGGCTGATGGTTCCGGCGTCCGGCTTCAGCAGGCCGAGGATGCAGCGCAGCGTGGTGCTCTTGCCCGCGCCGTTGACGCCGATGAAGCCGGTCACCTCGCCAGGGCGGATGGTCATCGACACGTCGTCGACGCCGCCCCCGCCGGGAAAGCGTTTCTTCAGGCCCTGGACGGCCAGGGCGTCGGATCGGGCTGAGGCGGACACCGCCCCATTACCGCAAAGGAGGGTTTACGCTCTCCTAACGTGTCGCCCTTCCCTCGCCGGCTTTCTGTAATGGCAGGTAACCATAAGCGTCGAGAATGCAATAAAACGCGTATATCAGCGTTAATGACTTGTTAAACCAGTGGACGGCTCCGGTTATTTGGCGCCTAATCGCTCATGAGATTGGCGAGGGGGCGAAGATGTCTCGACTGAAGCGGCTGGCGCCTTACTTCCTCATCGGTCCCGTCAGCGGCCCGCTGCTCGCCGGCGTGGTGCATAATGTCCAGGGCGGGCGCCCGGTGCTTGCCGTGCTCTACGGGATCGCCCTTGCGGAATACGCCGTGCTCCTGCCGACCGTCATCGCCAAGGTCGGCCTGAGCATCGGCTGATCGCGCCGGGGTGGGAACTCGACCAGGTTATCGGTTTGGCGTGGAAGAAGGCGCGCAGACCCTTCTCCCCTTGCGGGAGAAGGTGGCGTGCGCAGCACGACGGATGAGGGGTCGCGCTCCCCTCTCAACCGCTTCTGGTGAAAAGCTAACCGGATAGGACTTTCGACCCCTCATCCGACCGCCTTTGGCGCCCACCTTCTCCCGCAAGGGGAGAAGGGTCGAGAAGATGTGTCGATCGATTGAGTCCTAGGCCAGCGGGTAACAGGCGGTCATCGACAGCGGAATGGTGCTCGACGTAATTCCCGTGGAGAAGACGTAGTTCGCCGTGCCGGTCACGACGTTGCCGCACGCTGCGGAGCTTGGCGTGAAGGTGACGGTCACGCCGCCGGGGCCCTTGTAGACGCTGGCCGCGTAGTCGCGGATTTTCTGCGCGGTCGAGCAGGTGGTCGCCGTCCTCACGCTGGCGCACCGCGCGGCGTCCTCCACCGCGAAGTGCAGGGTCGAGGCGGTGAAGATCATCATGCCGATGTTGATCGTGCCCAGCGTCAGCATGATCAGCGGAATCAGCACCAGCGTGAACTCCGCCGCCGAGGCGCCGGATTCGCTTCGTATCAGCGAACGCAGAACAGGTTTTTTCCGGTGAAGGATCATGCCTACCCCAATCGCGTCCAAGCCGTCTTGGTGATGGGCGTGGTCAGCAGCTCCGCAATCGAGACGCCGGAAAATACAGGCGCGTAGCTGTAGGAGACGGTGACTTGCAGATAGTCGCCCGGCGCGATGGTGCTTCCGGCGACGACCGTGGCGCAGGTGAAGGGAGACGGCTTGGTCGGCGGCGAGCCGATCACCCCGGTCGCGCCCACAAGCTGCAAGGTATTGTCGGCCGCCGTGCAGTAGTAACCCTCGACAGGCGAACCCGAGGCGATCGTCACGCCCGTGCCGAGCGACGTCGATTGCGCCGCCGTGGTTATGGTCGTGGTGAGGTCGGCGCCGCAGTTGGTCGCCGTCTTCGTAGCCGGCAGCTTTCCGGCCGTATCGCAGGCTTTCCACGCCGCCTGGACCGCCGCCTGGCTCGCCATTTCGACCTGCATCTTCTGGAAGGCGTAGATGCCGACATCGACCGCGCTGGCCATGGGAATGATCAGCAGGCCGAGCCAGAGCACGAACTCGGCCGCCGCCGCGCCTTTCGAGTCGCCCAGGAAGCGCCTGAACCGAGGCGCCTGGAACCCCATCACAGCACCAGCCCGGCGCGGACGCCGGCCCCGCCGTTGCCCTGCAGGGCCAGGCCCGCCTGCGCGCACTGGCTGATGGGGTTGGAGAGGATCGAGCCCGTCCCGTTGATCTGGATGCTCTTGGCGACGATCGCGATACAGGCGTCGCCGCCGTTGTGCTTGTTGATGGCGCCGCTGACGTTGAGCGCGCCCTTGGGCATGTAGAGGAGGCCGCTAATGTTGTAAGTCGGGCTGTTGCCGGCGCTGGAGATATCGAACGTGCCAGCGGTCATGGTGGGATCCTGATAAACCGCGATCCCTTTCCAGACACCGGTCGTCGGAGCCTGGAAATCTAACAGACCATTCGATGAAGTGAGCGTGTGGGATACATTGCTGGTCCCTGTGAATATAATTGTGAGGTGACCTGATCCGATAGTCTTTATCGTATTCCCGTTCAGGTTCAATCCGCCATTATTAATAGTGATGGTGATATCGCTATCTATGCTCCAAGTTCCAGTCAGTGTCACATTGTTGGAGCAAAACTTAGAAGTAGATATCGTTTGAGTGCCATAGTTGGCCATGCATGTCCCGGTAGTGGGTACACTTGACGCCCTGTCCGCATAGATGTCAGCCGGTGGTAAACCTACGACTTCGGTGCCACACTGCTTGTTCGTCGGCTTGACCGCTGTCGCCACATAGGCGTGGACCTCGGCGTTACCGATCTGGCCATTGCAGCTGGCTTCGGTCTTCGAGGCGATGTCGCAACCGTCGAGGTTGATGCCGGGACCGCCCTTCAAAGTGATGCCGTCGCCGGAGCCCGTGCCGAGCGCCGTCAGGCAGTAGGTCCCGGCGCTCGCCTTCGGGCGTGCAACCGCTATGGCGCGAACGGTCTGGGCGCGGCCGCCGTTGAGGTCGGCGTCGCCGCTGAATCCCACCAGTCGCGTCAGATAGATCGGAATCTGCCGGGTGATCGTCACGCTGTAGCAGGTCGCCGTGCCGTCGGGGCAGGTGGCGGTATTGCTGGCGGCGACGGTCGTATTGGCCACGGCGTTGGTGAAGCCGAACTTGGTGGCCACCGCCTTGGCCTCGGCGTCGTAGTAGGGGCTCTTGGCGCTGACGCACGAGGCGATCGTCGAGGCGCAGCCGTTGGTGGCTGCGGCGACCACCGCCGAGTCCGCGGCGTTCTGCATCGAGCGTTGGGTGAAGAACCAGCTGGAGGCTTCGGTCGCCATCCCCAGCACGCCCACCAGCGGGATCAGCATCAGGGTCAGGGTCGCGCTGACGGCGCCGCGGCGGTCCTTGAACAGCCGCAGGAAGCCTCGTTTCGTCCCGCTCGCCTGCCTACCCCTCATGTCATCCTCGCCCTGGTCCCGTCCCCCACAGCAAGAGCCGCGCCAGCGGAGGGACCCCTTCGGCACTTGGCGTCGAAAGTGAAGGGGGCGTCAACAATGCGCAAATGTCACGCGATAAAACGCTAATAGTCTTTAACATCAAAAACTTGCGCCTCGCCGTGGCCGGCCGTCCGGTCTTGCGGAAGGCGGGCGTTCTTCTTCCCAAACCGGCACACGCCTCAGGCCGTGTTCAGCCGGTAGCCCTCGCCGGCCTCGGCGATCAGGAACCGCGGCGCCGCGGCGTCGGGCTCGATCTTGCGGCGGACCTGCCAGGCCAGCACCCGGACGTTCATGAAGTCGGCGTCGCTGCTCTGGCCCCAGATGGTCTCGATGATCTTCTCGTGGCTGATGATCGCGCCCCTGGCGTCGGCCAGCAGCTGCAGCAGCTCGGCCTCCTTGCGCGACAGCCGCACCGGCTCGCCGTCGACCATCGCCCGGCGGGTGGCCATGTCGATCTCCAGCCCGCGGCGCGGCGAGACCGGGTCGTCGGGGCAGCAGCGCGGCGGGCGCAGGGCGACCCTGATCCGCGCCAGCAGCTCGCCGACGTCGAAGGGCTTGGCGACATAGTCGCTGGCCCCCAGGTCGAGGGCGGCGATCTTCTCCTTCTCCGACCCCCGCGCCGAGATGACGATGACCGGCGCCCGGGAGATGGCGCGGGCCTGGTCGATGACGTCCTTGCCGTCCATGTCGGGCAGGCCGAGGTCGAGCAGCACCGCGCTGAACTCCTGGCGGATCAGCTGCTCCATGGCCTCCAGCCCGGTCTTGGCGGTGGTGACGGCGTACCCGGCCTGCAGCAGGGTCGAGCGCAGCATCCGCAGCAGCTGTTCTTCATCCTCGACGATCAGGATCTTGGCGTCGGCGCTCATCGGCGGGCCTCGGCTAGGGGGAGGGCGATGGAGACGACGAGGCCCTGCTCGCCGTCCGTGCGATTGACCGCTTCCACCGACCCGCCCAGCATCTCCACCAGGCTGCGGGTGATGTAGAGGCCAAGGCCGAGGCCCGGCGCCTTGGCGCCCTGGCTGCGGAAGAAGCGGTCGAAGATCCGGGCGTGGCTCGCCGCCGGCACGCCGGGGCCGTGGTCGATGACGTCGATGACCAGCTGCTCGCCCAGCCGGCGGCTGCGGACATCGACGACCGAACCTTCCGGGCTGAACTTGATGGCGTTCTCGAGCACGTTGCCGAAGATCTGATTGAGCAGGCTGGGATCGGCCCGCACCGGGGCGGCGTCGACCTGGACGCGCAGGAACCGCCGCGCCCCGCCGGCCTCGCCGAAGGTCTCCCAGACGTCGTAGAGCAGCGGCTCCAGCACCACGTCGGCGGGGTTGACGTCGATGGACCCGGATTCCAGCCGCGCCACGCTCAGGAAGTTGTCGACATAGCGGTTAAGCCGGTTGGCCTGCTCCTTGATGATCAGCAGCAGTTCGCGACGCACGGCGCGGTCATGCTGCTCGGGCAGGTTCAGGATGCCCGTCACCGAGCCCATGATCCCGGCCAGCGGCGAGCGGAAGTGATGCGACACGGCGTCGAGCAGGATGGTGCGCAGGTGTTCCGTGCGGGCGACGAACTCCATCTCGGCGTTCTCGACCCCCAGCCGGGCGCGCAGGATGGCGGCGGCGGCGAGGTCGACGAGGGCGTAGGCCATCTCGTCGGCGGCCTGGGCGTCGGCGCCGGAGCCGGGGGAGCGCCAGCGCGCCTCGCCCAGTTCGCGGTCATGGGCCGTCAGCCGCCGGGACCGCCACGCGCCGGCGCCTTCCGCAGCCAGGTCGTTCGGCAGGCGCGGCGCGCCCGAGGCCAGGGCGCCGGTCTCGTCGCTCAACTCCACGTGACCGCCGCCGAGCCTGGCGAGGCCGTCGGACAGCGACTGGCGGATGGCGGTTTCGTCGGCGCTGCGCGACAGGTCGCGGCCGGTGCTCGTCAGGATCTCCATGCGGTTGCGCGCCACGGTCAACTGGTCGGCCAGCCACCCGACGCCCCATCCCAGGGCGGCGAAGATCAGCAGATGAAACCCTGCCTCCAGCTGGACCTGAAGGGTTGCGGCCGGGCCTGTCGCCGCACGGCCGTCCAGCATCATGGCCGCGAAGACCCCGGCGGCGAAGCCGAACCGCGATCCCAGCAGCCCGGCCCCCAGCAAGACCGACATCAGAACGGCGAGGACGGCGGCCGACGCCCCGACAGGCGCGCGCAACAGCGCCGCGACCGCCAGGCCGGCGCCGACGATGCAGAAGCTGACGAAGGCGCGCTTGAGTTCCTTCATCAGGAAGTCGCGGCCGCTTTCCGACCGTTCCAGCCGCGGCGGGGTCATCAGGCGCGCCACCGGACCGCCCGCGCCCTGCGCCGAGCGTTGCGCGGCCCGGGCAGGGCGGCTGCCGCGCATCCGGACGGCGTCCGTGCAGGCGCCGGTGATCAGGACGCCGACGCCAAAGAGGCCGAGCAGCCAATTGTCGGGCGAGTTGGGATCGAAGGCCAGGACCGGCAACCCCAGCAACAGGTGATAGGCCGCCCACGCCGCGCCCGCGGCCAGGAAGCCGTAGGTCAGGCCAAACAGCATGGCGGCGAGCAGGACCGCGGCCAGGAACACGGTCGCCAGGCGTTCCACGTGCAGCCCATGGATGAAGCCGCCGGCCAACAAGGTCGCCAGCGCCACCACGATCAAGGCGCCCACCGCGTTGATCAGCCCCGAAGGCCGCGCGCCAAGCTCAAACGATACCCTCATGCCCCCGCCTTTGGCCGCCGTGGCGATCTTGCACGACAATCTTGCGCCGTGGCGGCCAGATAGCGAGTCCGTTCAATCGACGGTAGATTTATACCGGGTGGAAACCCCGTTTCCAGGAGTCAGGCCAGGCTCGTGAGAGAAGTCGCGCCCGGTAAATCCATCCGGACCGTCTGTTAACTATACGGGCCAGTCTGGGATTCTTGGCGTTTCGCTCCCAGGCCGACGCTATTCCCCTGAAAACCTAATTTTCCTAAATGGAAATCAACTCGAACGGGTTGTTGATTGACGCGCGTCGAGGATGAACCCGTCGTCGCCGAGACCGGAGGGGTATTGGTTATGGCGATCTTCAAGGCGGGATCTCAGTTCGGCGTGGACATGGACGCCCTGGAGTTCGCGCCGCTGAACGGCGGCGTGGTCAGCCTGGCCGTCGCCAGCACCCTGTACGCCGACCTTCCCGGCGGCGATCGCGACGCCCTGTTCGGCACGTTCTCCTACGACGGCGCCGGGCGGCTGGCGGGGGGCGTCCTCAATCACGTCCAGGAGAACCTCAACGGACTCCTGCATTTCGACATCTCCGGCTTTTCGATCTCGGCGGCGACCTTCGTGAGGTCGGTGCAGAACGGCGACGTCCTTCAGGCGCTCGGCATGGCGCTGTCGGAGAACGACACCATCACGGGCACGCATTTCGACGACCGCTTCTACGGGTTCGCCGGCGACGACACGATCGTCGGCGGCGGCGGCTACGACGTCATCAACGGCGGCGACGGGAACGATGTCATCAGGGTCGGGCCCGCGGTCGGAACGGGCGAGACGGTCATGCGCGGCGACGACGGAAACGACTCCCTGACGGGCGGCGACAACTTCGACGATCTCGGCGGCGGAGCGGGAAACGACACGCTCGACGGCGGCGCGGGCAAGAGTTACCTCCGCGGCGACGACGGCAATGACTCCGTCACGGGCGGCGCGAGTTTCGACGACATCAACGGCAATGCGGGCGCCGATACGGCCCACGGCGGGGCCGGCGGCGACTGGGTGGTCGGGGGCAAGGACAACGACCTGCTGTTCGGCGACGACGGCGACGACATCGTCTACGGCAACCTCGGCGCGGACACCGCCGACGGCGGAACGGGCGCCGATCTCGTGCGGGGCGGACAAGGCGACGACAGCCTGACCGGCGGCGCAGGGAACGACTGGCTCTCGGGCGACAAGGGCGCCGACACCATCAGCGGCGGCGCAGGCGCCGACACGTTCCATGCCTCCCCTGACGCGGGGGCGGACCGCATCGTCGATTTCTCGGCGGCTGAAGGCGATCGCGTCCAAATGGATATCGGCGCGGCGTACACTTCCGCCCAGGTCGGCGCCGATACGGTCATCACCGTCATTGGCGGTGCGCAAATGACCCTGGTCGGCGTCGCGCTGGCGTCGCTCTCCAGCGGCTGGATCTTCGAAGCCTAGGTCGCATCGGCGTCCGCCACTCTCCACCTGCCTCGATAGACCCGGTTGCAGACCGCACGCGGATGTTGTCGTGATAGGCGGGGCGCGGGCGTTCTCACCCCGGCGCGTTGTTTCAGGAGCTGGGCGCTTCGAACCCAGCCCCGCCGCGGATGGGGAGTTCAACGATGAGAGCGCGCCTGACAGGCCTTGCCGCGGCCGCCGTCATGTTCTCGGCCCTCGCCGCCCATGCCGAGCCGGAACGGCCGGCGGGGCTGGATCTGGCGGGCATGGACGCCAAGGTCGCGCCCGGCGACGATTTCTTCCGCTACGCCAACGGGGCCTGGCTGGACGCCGTCGTCATCCCGGCCGATCGCGGGTCGTGGGGCGCCACCGGCGAACTGGCGGAACTGACCACCACCCGTGTCGCCGACCTGATCAAGGCCGCCGCCGGCGCCCCGGCCGCGGGCGAAGCCGGCAAGGTCGGCGCCTTCTACGCCAGCTATATGGACGAGGCCCGCATCGAGGCCCTGGGGCTGGCGCCGCTCAAGCCCGCCCTCGCACGGATCGCGGCGATCAAGACCCGCGCCGGGCTGGCGGCGGAACTGGGCCGCGAACTGCGCGCCGACGTCGATGCGCTGAACAGCACCGACTTCGAGACCGACAACCTGTTCGGCCTGTGGGTGGAGCAGGACCTGGACGACCCCGGCCGCTACGCCCCCTATCTGCTGCAGGGCGGCCTGGGCATGCCCGACCGCGGCTACTACCTGGCGAGCACGCCGGGCATGAAGGCCACCCGGAAGGCCTACCAGGCCTATGTGGAGCGCGTGCTCACTTTGGCCGGCGTGCGGGCCGCCGCGCACAAGGCGCAGCGCATCGTCGAGCTGGAGACCAGGATCGCGCGGACCCATGCGAGCCGGGCGGATTCCGAGGACGTCACGAAGGCGAACAATCCGTGGATGCGGGCCGACTTCGCCACGAAGGCGCCGGGCCTGAACTGGGACGTCTATTTCGAGGCCGCGGGCCTGGGGGGCCAGGAGCGCTTCATCGTCTGGCATCCCTCGGCGGTGACCGGCGGGGCCGCGCTCGCGGCCAGCCAGCCGCTGGCGATCTGGAAGGCCTACCTCGTCCTGCGCCAGATCGACCACTATGCCGACGTCCTGCCCAAGGCCTTCGCCGACGCACACTTCGATTTCTACGGAAAGACGATGACCGGCATCCTGCAACCGCAGGCGCGGTGGAAGCGGGCGGTGACGGCCGTCAACGAAGCGATGGGCGAGGCGGTGGGCAAGCTCTATGTCGAGGCCTACTTCCCGCCGGAGTCCAAGCGCCAGGTGCAAGCCATGGTGGACGAGCAGCTGGCGGCGTTCGCCGTGCGCATCGACAATCTCGACTGGATGGCGCCGGCTACCAAGGCCGAGGCCAAGCGCAAGCTCTCCACCCTGAAGGTGGGGGTCGGCTATCCTGATCGCTGGATAGACTATTCGGACCTGACGGTGACGCCCGGCGAGGCCTTGGCCAACACCCAAGGCGCGGAGCTGTTCCGGTATCGACGCGAGGTCGGCAAGCTGGGCAAGCCCGTCGATCGCGGCGAATGGGCGATGACGCCGCAGACGGTCAATGCGGTGAACCTGCCGGTGAAGAACGCGCTGAACTTCCCCGCCGCCTATCTGCAGCCGCCGCTCTTCGATCCGCGCGACCCGCCGTCGATGAACCTGGGCGCGGTCGGGGCCACCATCGGCCACGAGATCAGCCACAGCTTCGACGACCAGGGCGCCCAGTTCGACGCCGACGGGCGGCTGCGCGACTGGTGGACGCCGGATGACCTAGCGCACTTCCGCGCTTCGAGCGCAGCCCTCGCGGCCCAGTACAGCGCCTATCGGCCGTTCCCCGACCTGGCGCTGAACGGCGAGCAGATGTTGAGCGAAAACATCGCCGACATCGCCGGGCTGAACGTGGCCTACGACGCCTATCGGATCGCCAACGGCGGCAAGGAGGGACCGACCCGGCAAGGCCTGACGGGCGACCAGCAGTTCTTTCTGGCCTTCGCCCAGAGCTGGCGCAACAAGATGCGCGAGGCCCAGCAGCGCCAGCGGATCCTCACCGACGGCCACGCGCCGGCCGAGTACCGCGCCGACACCGTGCGCAACATGGACGCCTGGTACGCGGCCTTCGGGGTGAAGCCCGGCGACAAGCTCTACCTGCCGCCGGAGCAGCGCGTCCGCATCTGGTGATCTAGACGCCGGCCTTGGCGAGGTTGGGCTTGGGGATGATCGCGCGGAAGGCGCCGCCGGCCTTGGCCTTGTCGCGGGCCAGTTCGCTCCAGGCGACAGCGAAGGCTGTAGGGGACCTCGGGCGATTTTCCGCCGGGACGAAGCGCACGGCGCGGGTCTTCAGGGCCGTGGCGATCGGCGCCCAGAGCTCCAGGTCCTCGGCCGGCGGTTCGCCCGATCCGTCGAGGCGGCGCGGAACGCCGACAACCAGCTTGGCGGCGCTGTGGATCTGCAGAGAGGCGGTCGCGGGCGCGGTCTTGAGCACGTCCGCCAGTCCGGCCAGGGCGATGCGCTCGGGCGATGCGGTGCGCTCGCCGCCGACGGCGCCCAGCCGCCCATCCCCGTCGGCGATCACGAACGCCCAGCCGCCGCAGCGGAAGGCGGCGTTATGGGAAATCTCGAGCCAGATTCGGACGACGTCGGACATCGCCGGGCCGTAGCACCGGCGCCGGGCGCTGGCGAGGCTCAGCGGGCCGGAACTTTTCCCGGCCAGGTCAGGAAGCCGCGCGCGTCGAAGCCGGCCGCCTCGACGCGGCCCCGACCGCAGCAGGGGCCTTCGACCGTTTCATCGCTGAAGGCGCGATACGACGACGAGGCCTGTTCGTGGCGCTCGTAGCGTTGATAGCGGTTCCAGCCGGGCGCGGGCGGCGGCGGCGGCGCTTCGCGTTCGTAGCGGCCTTCCCGATGGCCGTAGCGATCCTCGCGGCGCTCAAGCGGCGGGGGCGGGGGGACGTCGCGCTCGGCGCCGTCCGCGCCGTCGTCCCGTTCGCGGTAGGCGTAGGCGCGGCGGCCGTCGTCATGCCAGTGATGGTGGCGATAGGCGGGCCCGGCGTAGGCGCCGTCCTCTTGGGGCTCGCGCGGCAGGTCCTCGTAGCGATAGGGCCGGGGCGGCAGGCCCTGTTCGGCGCGTGCATAGCTTCGGCCGGCGACGGGGGCGGCCTTGGCGACGGCGCGCGCCTCGCGCCTGGCCGGCGCCTTGCGCACGGCGTGTGACCGGGAGCCCGCCGCGGCGACACGGGCAGGCGGGCAGGCCGGCGCCACCGTCGGGCAGTGCGGCGCCTGGGGGGCGGCCTGGCTGGCGGCGGCCGTCGCCGGGGTCGCGGCGCCGATGGGGGCGCGGGCCGAGTTGGCACCTTTCTGCGCCGCGGGCTGGCCGCAGGCGGTCAGCGCGGTCGCGGCGAGAAGGGCGAGGACGAGGCGAAGACGCATGGAAATCCACCGGGGGTGAAGCTTTGCAGGCTTCAGGATGCGGAGGCCGGCCCGTTAACGCTGTAGGTTTCACCCGCCGCGCGAAGAAATCCCGCCACGAGGTCGTCGTAGAGATCGAGCCGCTTGTAGGCGCGGAAGGCCGGCGGCGCCGTCCGCCAGGCGTGCGCGAAGGCCGCCAGATGCGGCGGCGAGGCCAGCAAGGCCTCCAGCGGATCGAGCCAGACCCGGATCGTGAACAGGGCCGCGCCGGTCTGCGGCAGCCGGCGCAGGGTCTGGCGCTCGACGCGCAGATGGAGGTCGCGGCCGGCCGTCTGCGGGCTCACCCGGGGGAGCGCGGCGCGCACCGGGGCGGCGCGCGGCGTGAAGAGGTCGGGCGAATTCACCAGGGTCCAGTTGCGCCGCTCCAGCACCAGGCCAGGGCGCAGGCCGTCGAAGATCCGGATCACCCGGGCGAGGAACCGGTCGGCGAATCCGGCGACCGGGCCGTGCAGCGCCGCCAGGGTCTTGCCCAGCACCTGCTCGGCGGAAAAGAAGGTCGGGGCCGAGAGGCTGAGGGCGGTCAGGGTCCAGGCGCCGTCGCGCTGTTCCATGAGGCAGAGGTCGTCGGGGATCTGGCGGGCGGCGGCGAAGAGCGGCGGCAGGCCGTCGTCGGCGATGTCGACGGCAAGGGCCGCGCCGACCAGCGCGAGGGCCTCGGCCTGGGCGGCCCGCGATCCGTCGGTTTCGCCCCAGACCAGGCCGGGATGGTCGGCCCGGAGGCGGTCCTTGCGCGCGGCGGGGTCGGCCTCGCCGCCTTCCAGCCAGCGGTCGGGCGCGATCGGCTTCAGGCCGATGGCGAAATCGACGTTCTCGGTCCACGGCGCATGGCGCGGATTCACACGGCTCTCCGCCTGACCGCCAGGCTCCAGATCACGAAGCCTGTGGCGACGCCGGTGGAATTGGCCGCCATGTCGCGCCAGTCGCCCTGGCGGCCAAAGCCCATGTTGGCCTGGAGGATCTCGACAGCCAGGCCGAGCGCCAGGGCGAACACCGTGAAGGCCCGCAATCTGCGCGGCGCGAAGACCAGCCCCAGCATCATCAGCACCAGATAGGCGATCGAATGCTCGGCCTTGTCCCAGACCAGGCCGGAACCCGGCAACTCCTCGCGCGGGGCCAGCGACAGCCAGAGCAGGACGCCGACGGCCACGGCGACGACGAGCATCCTCAGCGGACGCGGCAGGCGGGACGGAGCGGCGGGAATGATGGGAGCCATGAGGCCTGATAGCAGATCGGTCGCGCGACTTGCACGCGCCTGTGCGCGCCTCTAGCGTCCCGCCGTCCCGAAAGTGTGGAGTTCGTGCATGGCGGTCGAGGCGGTGATCTGGGATTTCGGCGGGGTGTTCACCACGTCGCCGTTCGAGGCGTTCGCGCGCTATGAGGCTGCGCGCAACCTGCCGGCGGACCTGTTGAAGCGCATCAATTCCACCAATCCGGACACCAACGCCTGGGCTCTGTTCGAACGGGCCGAGATCGACGCCGCCGCGTTCGACGCGGCGTTCCTGGCCGAATCCACCGCGCTGGGCCATCCCGTACCGGGCAGCGACATCCTGCCCCTGCTGTCGGGCGCGATCCGGCCGCGGATGGTGGCGGCGCTGAAAGCCTGCAAGGCGCAGTTCAAGGTCGGCTGCATCACCAACAACATGGCCGGCGGCCCGGGCGCCTCGGGCGAGATCATGGCGATGTTCGACGCCCTGATCGAAAGCTCCAAGGCCGGCGTCCGCAAGCCGGACCCGAAGATCTATCTGATGATGTGCGACCTGCTGGGGGTCGAGCCGTCGTCCTGCGTCTACCTCGACGACCTGGGCATCAACTGCAAGCCGGCCGCGGCGCTGGGGATGACGGCGATCAAGGTGGTCAGCGTCGACCAGGCGCTGGCGGACCTGTCCGGGGCCACGGGCCTGACCTTCGCAGAGGAGCCGGCATGACGAGGCCTTCGAAGATCGGCGCCGCGGCGGCGCTGGCGACCCTGCCGGGCTGGCGCGTGGCCGAGGGCCAGCGCGACGCCATCACGTGCACCTACCGGTTCGAGGATTTCAACGCCGCCTTCGGGTTCATGACCCGCGTGGCCCTGCTGGCCGAGAAGCTCGACCACCATCCGGAATGGTTCAACGTCTACAACCGGGTCGAGGTGGTGCTGACCACCCACGACGCCGACGGGGTCACGGCGCTCGACGTGCAACTGGCGACCTTCATGAACCAGGCGGCCGGCGCCGCGGCCTGAACGGGAGAGACGGCATGACCGGACGGGTTGCAGGCAAGAAGGTCTTCATCACCGGCGCGGCCCAGGGCCTGGGCGAGGCCGCGGCGCGCATGTTGGCCAAGGAGGGCGCCAAGGTCAGCCTGGCCGACATCAACCACGAGGGCGTCAAGCGGGTGGCCGCCGAGATCGACGCCGAGCATGGCGCCGGAACCGCCTTCGCCTTTCCCCTCGACGTCGCCAAGGAAGACCAGTGGATCTTCGCCCTGGAGGAAGCCGACGCGGCCATGGGCGGCATCTCGGTGCTGGTGAACAACGCCGGCGTCGTTCGCGACAACGACATCGAGAACCTGTCCTTCGAGGACTGGAAGTTCGTGATGGGCGTCAACCTGGACTCGGTGTTCCTGGGCACGAAGCACGCGCTGAAATACCTGCGCCAGAACCAGCCCGGCTCGGTCGTCAACGTCTCGTCCATCGCCGGGCTGATCGCGGCCCACAACCTGCCGTCCTACAACACCTCGAAGGCCGGGGTCTGGATGCTGTCGAAGGCGATCGCCTTGCACTGCGCCAAGCAGGGGCTGGATATCCGCTCCAATTCCATCCACCCGACCTTCATCGACACGCCCATTCTCGACGGGATGAGCCAGAAACTCAGCAAGGCCGAGCTGCGCGCCAAGCTCGCCCGCCAGGTCCCGCTGGGCAAGCTGGGGGAGCCGGACGACGTGGCCCACGCCATCCTTTATCTGGCGTCCGACGAGAGCAAGTTCGTCACCGGGGCGGAGCTGAAGCTGGACGGCGGCATCTCGGCGATGTGAGCCGGGGCGGCTAGCTGTCCGGCAGCAGGAAGTGGCCGCGCAGGGCGGCCACCGGCTGGCCGCGGGCTTCCTGCCAGGCTTCCACATGCACATTGGCGATCCGGCGTCCGACCTTGCGGACGTCGGCGCGGGCGTAGGTGGTCTGCGGGCGGCCGGGGCGCAGATATTCGATGGTGATGTCGATGGTCTTGTGGACCCGGTGGCTCTGCTGGAGCACTGAAAGCTGCGCCAGGGCGGTCAGCTCCATGAAGGCGCCCAGCACCCCGCCGTGCAGGGCCGGCAGGGCGGGGTTGCCGATCAGGCGGGGGGAAAACGGCAGGGTGGCGGTCATCTCGTCCCCGGCCAGCTCGGCCTGCATGCCGAGGAACTGGATATAGGGCACGCGCTTCAGGAACGCTTCGAGGGCAGGGGCGGCTTCGCTCATTTGGCCGGCCGCGGGTTCAAGGCGAAGGCGCCCTGGGCGGTGGCGATCGGGTCGCCGATCTCGACGTCGTAGGCCGAGGCGCGCACGAAGGCGATGGTGCGGCCCACCTTGTAGCAGTGGGCCTCGGCGAAGATCGCCGCGCGCGGCGCCGCCGGCCGCATATAGTCGATGCGGAGGTCCAGCGTCGGCCCGCCCCAGGTGTCCGGCGAGGCGACGTGGATCGCCAGGCCGCAGGCGTGATCCAGGACCGTGGTGACGGCGCCGCCGGCGATGACGCCGGTGTCGGGGTCGCCCACCAGGTCTTCCCGCCACGGCACCTTGAAGATGACGGGCGAGGCGCTGATCAACTCGACCCCCAGGGCCGCGGCCTGGGGCGTCTGAGTCGTCATCCTGGCGGCGATCTCGGCGATGCGTTCCTGGGACTCGGCCATCCTTGCGGCGTATGGCCTGGCGTCCTGCTCGTCAACGTCTTCCAGGACTGGCCAACAGGCCGAAGGCCGCCAGGGGCCCGATAAGGTGGAAACCTCCCGGCGCGCGCCCATATGCCCAAGATGATCAGGCCCCAGGATTTGCTCTGCCCGCGCCCGGAGGGGCTCTACTGCGCGCCCGGCGACTTCTTCATCGATCCTGTCCGGCCGGTGGCTCGCGCGGTGATCACCCACGGCCACGGGGACCACGCCCGGCCGGGCCATGACGCGGTGCTGGCCACGCCCGAGACCCTGGCCATCATGGACGTTCGCTACGGCGCCGGCTTCGCGCGCGCCAAACAGGCCGGCGCCTATGGCGAGGCCGTCGTCCGCGACGACGTCTCGGTGACCCTGGTCCCCGCCGGCCACGTCCTGGGGTCGGCGCAGGCGGTGGTGCGGTGGAAGGGCCTGACCATGGTGGTGTCGGGGGACTACAAGCGACGCCGCGATCCGACCTGCCAGGCCTTCGAACCGACGCCTTGCGACGTCTTCATCACCGAGGCGACCTTCGGCCTGCCGGTGTTCCGCCACCCCGACGACACGGAGGAGATCGCCCGCCTGCTGCGCTCGGTCGCCCAGTTTCCCGAACGCTCGCACCTGGTGGGCGCCTATGCGCTGGGCAAGGCGCAGCGGGTGATCCGCCTGTTGCGCGAGGCCGGGTGGGACAAGACCATCCATGTCCACGGCGCGCTGGAACGCCTGAACGGGCTCTACGAGCGCCACGGCGTCGACCTCGGCCCCCTGGCCCCCGCCACCGTCGACAGCCGGGCCAAGCAGGATTTCGCCGGGGCCATCGTCGTCGGCCCGCCCTCGGCGCTCGCCGACCGCTGGGGAAGGCGGTTTCCCGACCCCGTCCTGGCCTTCGCCTCGGGCTGGATGCAGGTGCGGGCCCGGGCCCGCCAGCGCGGGGTGGAGCTGCCGCTGGTGATCTCCGACCACGCCGACTGGGACGAGCTCACCGGGACGCTGGACGAACTGCGGCCCGGCGAGGTCTGGATCACCCACGGCCGCGAGGAGGCGCTGTCGCGCTGGGCCGAACTGCACGGCTTGCCGGCTCGCGCGTTAGCCCTGGTGGGGTATGAGGAAGAGGACGACGACTAGGGTCCATGCGCGCTTTCGCCGAGCTTCTGGACCGCCTGTCCCTGACGGCGTCGCGCAACGCCAAGCTGACCTTGGTGCGCGACTATCTGAGCGTGACGCCCGATCCCGACCGCGGCTGGGCGCTGGCGGCGCTGACCGGCGACCTGACGTTCTCCGCCGCCAAGCCGGCCTTCATCCGCAAGGCGGTGGAAGCGCGGATGGACCCGATCCTCTTCCGATGGTCCTACGACTATGTCGGCGACCTGGCCGAGACCGTGGCCCTGGTCTGGCCCGCCAAGCCGGGCGCCAACCGCGAGCCTGAGCTGTCGGAGGTGGTGGACGCCCTGCACGGGGCCACGCGGGCCGAGGTGCAGCGGCTGATCGAGAGCTGGCTGGACGCGCTGGCCCCCACCGGCCGCTGGGCGCTCTTGAAGCTGATGACCGGAGGCCTGCGGGTGGGCCTGTCGGCCCGCCTCGCCAAACAGGCCGCCGCCGACCTCGGCAAGGTGGAGGCGTCCCAGGTCGAGGAGGTCTGGCACGCCCTGCATCCGCCCTACGAAGACCTGTTCGCCTGGCTGGAAGGGCGCGGGGCGCGGCCGTCGCCCGACGCGGCCGGGCGCTTCCGGCCGGCCATGCTGGCCCAGGCGGTGGACGAGGCCGTCGACTTCGCCAAGCTCGACCCGGCCGACTACGCCGCGGAGTGGAAGTGGGACGGCGTCCGCGTCCAGGCGGTGAACGAACAGGGCGTGCGCCGGCTCTACACCCGCAACGGCGACGAGATCTCGGCCGCCTTTCCCGACGTGCTGGCGGCGCTGGATTTCGAAGGGGCCCTGGACGGCGAACTGCTGGTGATGCGCGACGGCAGGATCGCCAGCTTCGCCGACCTGCAGCAGCGCCTGAACCGCAAGAGCGTCGACGCCAAGCTGATGGCCGCCTTTCCCGCCGGCGTCCGCGCCTACGACCTGCTGGCGGAGAACGGCGAGGATACGCGGGTGCTGGACTTCGCCGTGCGCCGCAAACGGCTGGAGGCGTTCGTGGCCAGGCTGGCCTCGCCGCGCATCGACCTGTCGCCGCTGCAGCCCTTCGACAGCTGGGCGGAACTCGCCGTGCTCAGGGCCCAGCCGCCGGCCGGCGACCCGCAGATCGCCGAGGGCCTGATGCTGAAGCGCTGGACCTCGATCTACGAGGCCGGGCGCCCCAAGGGGCCGTGGTTCAAGTGGAAGCGCGACCCGTTCCTGGTGGACGCGGTGCTGATGTACGCCCAGCGCGGGCACGGCAAGCGGTCCAGCTATTATTCCGACTACACCTTCGGGGTGTGGAAACCCGATGAGGCTGGCGCGCCCGCCCTGACGCCGGTGGGCAAGGCCTATTTCGGCTTCACCGACGAGGAGCTGAAGCTGCTGGACAAGTTCGTCCGCGACAACACCGTCGAGCGGTTCGGCCCCGTCCGCTCGGTGCGGGCCGATCGCGACTTCGGCCTGGTGTTCGAGGTGGCCTTCGAGGGCCTGCAGCGGTCCACGCGCCACAAGTCCGGCGTCGCCATGCGGTTCCCCCGCATCAGCCGCATCCGCTGGGACAAGCCGGCGCGCGAGGCCGACGAGCTTACGACGCTGGAGCGGATGCTGGAGCGGATGGAGCAGGCGCGCTGAGCTTGGCCTCCGGCGCGCGGATGCGCCGTACCGCCAGCGTCCAGGCCAGGACCGCCTGCACGCCGCCTGACAGGACGCTGACCAGCGTCGCCTCGCCCAGGGGCGTGAACAGCGCAAAGCCGAAGTCCTTGCCGATGGAGCCGCCCACGATGCCGCCGATGCCGTAGAGCAGGGCCAGGGCCACCACCGCGCCGAAGTCGCCGCGCTGGGGCCGCGGGCCGAAGCGGAAGAAGGCGATGACGCCGAGGTCGCGGATCATGAAGGCGATCAGCGCGACGGCCTGGCGGACGCCCAGCGACTGGGCGGGCGAACCGTCCGGCAGCGGACCCATGGCCACGGCCGCGACGATCACCAGGAGGATGGTCAGGATCACCGGCGCCAGCACCGCGGGCATGATCGGCGCGGCCCGCTTCAGGTCGCCGCGCCGGGTCGACTCGGCGAACTGGCGCAGCCGCACGCGGTCGGCCGGATCGGCGAAGGCTGCGCCATAAGCGCAGAGCGCGACGATCAGCGCCCCCGACACCAGGCCGGCCGTCAGCCCGCCTTGGGCGATCTGGAAGCCGGCGGTGAAGAGGGCCAGGAAGAGCAGGAAGCCCGGCCAGACGAGGGGCGTGTTCTGCATCTGCAGTTCCAGGCGCATCAGCCGCCAGGCGCCGGCCAGCGCCCAGGCCGCGAAAACCACGCCCGCCACCGCCCTGAACAGGTCGCCGGGAACCGAGGCGCTCCACCAGAGCACGGTGGCGTGGGACGACAGCATCTCGGTGATCCCGGTCAGGCCCATGCCGTGCTGGAAGCCGGAGGCTCCGCCGATGGAGAACAGCAGCAGGATGCCGATGATCAGGCCGCCCAGCACGCCCCCGGCCCGGGCGATGCGGCCCTCGGCGCGGGCCTTGCGCACGCCGATCAGGGCCGCGACCATCGAAATCGCCTGCACCAGCAGGGCGATCGCGAGAAGTTGGACCAGGCTCCAGCCCTTGTCGGGCTCGCCGTCCACCAGGGCGGCGAGCGCCATCACCGCCAGGCCGGTCAGGCCGCACAGCCAGGCCAGGCTGGTGGCGCCGAACAGCTTGCCCCAGGTCATGGCCCAGGGCGTCAGGGCCGAGAGGCGCTGGAAATCCCAGGTGCGGTCGGAAATCTCGCTGATCACCGCGGTTCCGGCCGCGCGCGCACCCCACATCACCGCGCAGAGGACGAATATCCCGACGCCGACGCCCGACATGGCCTTGGCGACCAGGGCGCCCTCGTTCTTGGTGACCAGCGCGGTGGCGCCGAAGATCAGCGCCAGCACCACGCCTGCCCAGGCGATGCGGCGGGGCGAGGCCTCGAGCCAGATGTTGCGTTGGAATTCCGGGTTCATCGGCGCACCTCCGCCAGATAGGCGTCTTCCAGGGTCTTGCGGGCGGGCTGGAAGGCCTTGACCTTCAGGCCGGCGCCGATCAGCCGGGCCAGCACCTCGGCATCGTCCTCGTCGGCCTGGGCCAGGATCACCGCGTCGGCGCCGTCCAGCCGCTCGACCGTGAGGCCGAGGCCCGCGAGCCTGGCCGCCAGGTCGGCGGGGGGCTCGGCGAAGGTGACGCTGATCCGTGCGCCGTCGCGCAAGCCCCCGCCGGCCGCCACGACCCCGCCGCCGGCCACCTGGCCGTCGCGGATCATCAGCATCTGGGTGGAATAGTCCTCCAGTTCCGACAGGATGTGCGAGGAGACCACGATGGTCATGCCCTCGCCCGCCAGGCTGAGGATCAGGTCCGACAGGCTGCGCCGGGCCTCGGGATCCAGCCCGGCCGCCGGCTCGTCCAGCAGAAGGACGCGGGGACGGTGGACGATGGTCTGGGCGATGGCCAGGCGCTGGCGCAGGCCGCGCGACAGCTCCCCGGCCCGGGCGTTCAGCCGGTCGTCGAGCTGGACCCGGCGCGCGGCCTCGAGCACCGCGCCCTCGGCGTCGGCCTGGGGCACGCCGCGTGAGCGGGCGGCGTAGGTCAGCGACCGGTGCACGCTGAGCTCGTCGTAGAGCCCGAAGAAGTCCGGCAGGTAGCCGATGGCGGCGTGGACGCCGCGCGGGTCGTCCTGGGTGTCGATGCCGGCGATGCGGATCTGGCCTTGGGTGGGCGCATCGAGCGCCGCCATGCAGCGCATCAGGGTCGTCTTGCCCGCGCCGTTGGGTCCCACCAGGGCGAGGACCGCCCCGGCGTCGACCTTGAACGACACGCCGAACAGCGCGCGCGCCGTGGCGTAGTCATAGATGACGTCCGAAACCTCGATCATGCGAGGGTCGCCTCCGCTTGCAGGAATGTCGAAAGGTCGCCGCCGGAGAACAGCAGGCCGCGCACGCCGGCGCGGGCCGCGGCTTCCATGTCGGCGGGCTTGTCGCCCACCATCAACGAGCGGCCGGCGTCCACCGGCCATTCGGCCAGGGCGCGCAGCAGCATGCCGGGATTGGGTTTGCGGTCCGGCGGGTCGGGGTGGCGATAGGCCTCCACGCGCGCCTGCGGATGGTGCGGGCAGTAGTAGAAGGCGTCGATCCTCGCGCCGTGCGCGGCCAGGTCGCGGGCCATCTGCTCATGCAGCGCATGCATGTCGGCCTCGGTGTAGTAGCCGCGGCCGATCCCCGACTGGTTGGTGACCACGAACACCAGCCAGCCGGCGCGGTTGAAAGCGGCGACGGCGTCGATCGCCCCGGGCATCCAGCGGAACTGGTCCCAGCTGTGGACATAGCCACGATCCTCGTTGAGCACGCCGTCGCGGTCGAGGAACAGGGCAGGGCGTGAAACGGTGGCGATCATGCGAGCCCAACCAAGCACAGCTGGAGACCAACGTCACATTAATGACCGGACAGGCGCGGGGGATGGAAGGGCCGGTTTCGCGAGGGCCCGCTTGCGCCTATGGTCGCAACCGTCACATCCTCCCGGAGCGCGCCTTGTCCGAGCCCGTCCTGTCCATCCGCGACCTGAGGGTCGACTTCACAACCCATGACGGGATGATCAACGCCGTGCGCGGCATCTCGCTCGACGTGAACCGTGGGGAGACCCTGGGCGTCGTGGGCGAAAGCGGGTCGGGCAAGAGCCAGACCTTCATGGCGGTGATGGGCCTGCTGGCCGGCAACGGGCAGGCCTCGGGCTCGGCGAAGTTCCTGGGCCAGGAACTGCTGGCCCTGAAGATGGCCGACCTCAACAGGATCCGCGGCTCGAAGATGACCATGATCTTCCAGGACCCGCTGACGGCGCTGACGCCGCACGTGCGCATCGGCGAACAGATCGCCGAGCCGCTGCGGCTGCACCAGGGGTTCTCCGACGCCGACGCCCGGGCGCGGGCCCTGGAATGGCTGGGCAATGTGCGCATTCCCGACGCCGCGCGCCGCATGAGCCAGTACCCGCACGAGCTGTCGGGCGGCATGCGCCAGCGGGTGATGATCGCCATGGCCATGGCCGGCGGCCCGGAACTGCTGATCGCCGACGAGCCGACCACGGCCCTGGACGTCACCGTCCAGGCCGAGATCCTCGACCTGATGGCCGACCTCAAGCGTGAGACCGGCGCGGCGATGGTGCTGATCACCCACGACATGGGGGTCATCGCCCGGCTGGCCGACCGCGTCTGCGTGATGAAGGACGGCGCCTATGTGGAAGAGGGGCCGGTCGACACGATCTTCGCGGCGCCGAAGTCCGACTACACCCGGACCCTGCTGGACGCGATCCCGCGCCTGGATCGTTCCGACCGTGGCGGCCGCCCGACCGTGGAGCCGGCCGCGCCCGACGCGCCGATCGTGGTCGAGGGCAAGGACATCAAGGTCTGGTTCCCCATGCGGGAGGGAATCTTCGGCGCCAGGAAGCAGTTGCGCGCCGTCGACGGCGTCAGCTTCTTCGTGCGCCAGGGCGAGACCCTGGGGGTGGTGGGCGAAAGCGGTTGCGGCAAGTCGACCCTGTCGCGGGCGGTGATCAACCTGGTTCCGCCCACGGCCGGCGCGGTCACCCTGCTGGGCCGCGACATCACCAGCGCCGACCGCGAGACCATGCGCGCGGCCCGCAGGGACCTGCAGATCGTCTTCCAGGACCCGCTCGCCAGCCTCGACCCGCGCATGACCATCGGCGATTCCATCGCCGAGCCCCTGCGGGTGTTCCGCCCGACCATGAGCCGCGCCGAGCGCGAGGCCGAGGCGGCCCAGATGATGGCCCGCACCGACCTCAATCCGGCGCTGATCAACCGCTATCCGCACGAACTGTCCGGCGGCCAGAACCAGCGGGTCGGCATCGCCCGCGCCATGATCCTGAAGCCCAAGCTGGTGATCTGCGACGAGGCGGTCTCGGCGCTGGACGTCTCGATCCGTGCACAGATCATCGACCTGCTGATCAATCTCCAGAAGGAGATGGGCCTGGCGATGATCTTCATCAGCCACGACTTGGCGGTGGTGCGGGAGATCAGCCACCGGGTGATGGTGCTCTACCTTGGCCGGGTGATGGAACTGGCCGACCGCGACCAGCTCTACGCCCACCCGCAGCACCCCTATACGAAAGCCCTGCTCTCGGCCGTGCCGATCCCCGACCCGGTGCGCGAACGCACCCGCAAGCGCATCCGGATCGAAGGCGAACCGCCCAGCCCGATGGACCCGCGGGCGGCCTATCGATTCGCCCCCTCGCGCCTGCCTGTCGACCCCAGCGCCCCGATCCTGGCGCCGGAACTGCGCGAGGTGTCGCCGGGACACCTGGTGTCGGAGTTCGACGCCTGAATAAAAGCAGCCTTTCCCCTTGCGGGAGAAGGAACTTCAGGCCGCCAGGCCGGCCGCCTGGATCAGGTCGCGCACCTGTTCGAAGCGCTCCGGGGCGCCGGCCAGTTCGCTGCGGGTCTCGGGCAGCCGGACGAGCTTGAGGGCTTCGGCGCGGGCGCGGTCAGCGGCAGGCCCCAGGGGGCCGGCGTCGCCGGTGGCCAGGCGCAACAGCAGGGTCAGGCGATGCAGGGCCGGCGCATTGGCCTTGGCCACCGAGGCGGTCAGCTTGGCGTCGGCCTCGATCAGGCCGCCCAGTTCGCCCAGCTTGTTGCGGGTGGTCTCGCAGTCCTCGGGCGTCAGGCCGCTGCGGGCGACGCCCTTCTGCAGGTCGGCGAGGCGGGCGAGGCGCATCGACGGCGTCTCGGTTCCGAACCGTATTTCCTTTTCGAAGCGCAGGGCCGAGACCACGGCGCCCAGCCAGCGGCCGGCCTGGCGCTTGTTGGCGCCGCCGATGACGTTCTCCACCAGCCAGATCAAGGCCTGGGCTTCTTCGCAGGCCGTGCGCCCGACGCCGAGGTAGGCTTCCACGAACTCGCCGGTCACCAGGCTCTTGGAGCGCCCGGCGAAGGCGGCCTGGACGTCGTCGGGCAACAGTTGCTGGCCCGAGGCCGCGGTCAGCGCCATGGCCAGGACGCGGAGGATCTGGATCTCGCCCTCGGCGTCGCCGGGGCGCAGGCGACGGGGGCCGTTCAGTTCGCGCAGGATGCGGCGGCCGAGGGCGGCGCGCACCGCCTCGAAGTCCTCCGTCGCCAGCCAGCG
>Ga0307513_10001720_pt1 | contig 31233 bp, 37 predicted proteins | sample 15_EM_MG_FD_202174 | JGI IMG/M metagenome (GOLD analysis project Ga0307513, IMG submission 202174) | Populus trichocarpa ectomycorrhiza microbial communities from riparian zone in the Pacific Northwest, United States - 15_EM | ecosystem: Host-associated > Plants > Roots > Unclassified | place... | reverse complement strand
TTTCTAGGCCATACTTAAGGGTGCATGCCGGAGTTTTCCTGTAGTTAAATACAAAATAAACTCATAGGATTTTAAAAAAAAAAAAAAAAAAACTGCACGGTACCGTGAGGAGCAGGTGGGGTAAAACAAAACAAAGAGATGGCAGATGGGAAGGAAGGAAGGAAGGAAGGAAGCGTTATCAATACTGCACGCAAGTTGTACTAAATTTACAGCACTGGGTAACAATACTTGTACCGGCACCGGCGGTGTAACTTCCGAATCGCACTTTCTCTTCTGATATATACTATACTTATAGTACTGCATCCTCTCCAATCCGGAGTGGGGCCCCAAGGGGGGGGCTTTGGATTGCCGTATCATCTTGCCCAATCCCATTCACGGTACCGTCAACACCCACCTGTGGGGCTATTCCGTGCCCATTTTCATAAACAAGTTGCTGTACAGCACAGTACAGTGCAGTACTAGTGCTGTGCTGTAACTCGCACGGCCGAGTTGACGTTGGACACTTATGTATGAGAGGGGAGTGAAACCGCCATAACTGACCAACTTCCCACTCGGCCGTGCTAGTCAGTACTCGTGCAGCTCGGTACGGTACAAGCACAGGGAAAGATGTTTCCCCACCGTACAAGGGTTTGCCAAGTGAGTCCCTTAGTGGTGGCAAGAGGGGCGGAAACATTGAACAGCAAGACAATGTGGTGGCATGTTGCTATGTTTTCCTATGCAATAAACCTAATGTCTTAGACAATTCCTGCTATCCTCACCTTGCACTAAAACATCTTGCCGGGTACTTGTACTCGAGTACTCGAGATAGCGGCTGGTAGGAAGGTGCCGTAGTACCGTACCGTAGCGGGCAAGTGGGAAGCACAAGTGCCGTAGCCATAATCGTGAAATCACGATTTGGTTCTAGCTTAGTTTAGTTGACCTCAGTAAAGAAATCATGAGCAAAACGGGGCTAAAGTGGTCCACGATCACAAGCAGGAACGCCCTTAGGAGGGACGTATATGGATTACCGGTATATAACACTGACACCTAGAAAACCCGAGGCTATGATACAAAAAGTTTCCAAATCACGAGCATCGAACCGGCTTCCGGGCGGAAAGCTCAAACAAGCCTCCTCTCCCCGAAACTCCCCTGTAACCCCAAAGTCTTGGCAACAGGGTCACTGAACCGGTACCACTGCTTCCATCCAACCCCAGCATACCTACTAGACACCATACCTACCAGTACCGGTACCACAGCTCCTCCTTCTCGCCAAACCCCCCCAAACCACCCCAACCACACAACCCTTTTTTTACCTTCACAACAAAAAAAAACGCGATGATCTCCGACACCCAACTGAACTCCATCGCAATCTTCCTTGGCACGCTCATGATGGGCCTGATAGTGCTATACCATTTCCTAGCTGTGAACGCCGGTGACTCTGCCGAGAAAGTCGGCAAGGGGGTTAAAGCTGTACATGCGGGACACGGCGGACGGGCGGGGGTTGTGGAGATGAGATGAAACGAAATGAATAGTGAGAGAGTTGGTGAGGGAGGTGAGTTTGGATTGTTCGATTGGTTGGGAGAAAGGGGATAGGGCTGATGATTGTTGATGCAGGGGGTATCTTTAGGCTTGGGATGGAGGGATGATTGGGATGGAGGGAGGGGAGAAGTGGACTTGCTGGACGGCTGTGCTCAACGGGAGTTGTGAGGAGGAGGAGGGGGATATGTGACTTGAGGTTTCTATCAAATCGATTGGGAGTTCTTTTCTTTTTTGTTCAGGGTAATTTTTGTAGTGAGGGTTTTGGACACCTTTGTCTTTTCTGGGTATGATATGATGGCAACACAAACACAAACCTTATTCCCCCCCTCTTGGGGGAAAAAAGATAGAGTTCGATACCAAAAGTTTTTGCTTACCTGCGCGTTGATATAATCCACTCTTCGTCTAATCCATTGATTTATTTAAACTACACCATCGTCATGCGCTAGGGGGTGGAGAGTGCTGGATATGCTCTCGGGCAAAAGCTGCAGCACTAATCGGTCCTAACAAACTGTCTGGCGAACGAACTGACCAGCACAAACAATCCAATGCAAATCCACGAAACAATATCCGTATGGTACAGTACAATCACCGAGGAAAACTCCATCCATCCGTAAAAAAGCCAAGCAGAAACAAAAAACACAAAGTTTGAAGAGGGGGAAATTATATCATCTCATGGTGAATAATAATCTCAATATCGTCATCAGTAAAGGGATCATCTGCACCCCTTAAAACTACACCCCCAAGGGTCCTAATCTCGGATTTCTTCGCTCCATCGCCGGCGTCCAGTTCTTGAGGTTTCTTGAGCACCTTCATGGCCTTGTCTTCCTCTTCTTTGGCCTTTTTTGCGTAGTATATCGTCATCTGGCCAGGCGTCATAATCTCCTGGCAGGAGATGCTGTTTGCGCGGTCCTCGCGGGGAGGCAGGAATGCTACGTCGTTGCAGAGACGAGGGGTGTAGACTACCATCAGATAACAGCATATGGAGACCTCCTTGATCCAGCCGATACGGTCGGAACCTTGGGAGTTGCAATGGAACTATTTTCCAGGCATGGGTTAATATCGCTTCCTTCCATACTGCTGGCCGATCCCCCAACGCGAAATAATTTCGAGACCCCCGCCTTCCCTTCCAATCCAAGCGTATACCGGACAACTGAACTAACCTGAACTTCGATTTTCCTCTCTTTCCTAGTGAGGTCACACGTAGTCCCTCCTCCAAGCTTCTGCACCAAGAATCTCAATTCCCCGGTAGCCTGCAATTCCGTGCCTTCGCCTTTTTGACCTTTTGTGCGCTTCGCAGCTTCGGGGGAGACTTGCCCCAGGATGTACGACGGTGTAGCCGGGTCTTCCGCCGGGGGCCAGGTGTTCACACCGTTCTGTGGTGGTTTCTGGTGGAATTGGCGGATTTCATGGTTGTGACAGTATGAGTAACTCCACCAGCCGGAGATCTGCCATGCCACCTTCACGTCAATATACAAAAGCGAACAGAGGTGGCGGGGGTGGAGTAAAGAGGAGAGAGCGTACGAAGTATAAACATTGCCCATCAAGATCGGACAACAATTCCCACCCTCTCGTCGTCGCCCTGTCGAGCTCCTTCTCTTCTGCTACCCTGGATAGCTCCTTCTCCGTTGCATTCATGGGCGGGGCTGGCTTGACGATGGGCACAGAGCATAGGTACCGGCGTCCGTTCAGCCATAATGCTTCGTAAGTCTCTGCCTCATGGCTTCCCTCCCGTTCTCTTTCGTCCTCTGCTGTGTCTGAGCTCGCATCCCCCCCGGCTGTGCTCGTTGCCTCCGGTCGAGCGTTTGAAGATATGGTCGGTGCCGAGGAAAGCCGCTCTTCAGCCTCTTCCTCAAGGATAACGTCGTCGCGGAATTTAATTTCGTACTATATGCCCAGCTCAACCTCTCAGTAAAAGAAAATGAAGAAAAAAAGACGTAGGACAGATACGGGGATTAGAATACTTGTGGGAACGCCAATAAGTCGTCATGAACGCTAAACATTCCGTAGACCCCCGATCTCGTGACTATTTCCCCCAACAGGAGGATCAGAATCCCTAGCCGCGTCATGTTTGCTCAAGGACGATTGATCGCTTCCCTTTCACGTTAATTGTTTTGTGTAAAGAGGTAGAGGTGGGTGGGGCTTGGTTTGGTGTTTGTGGTTGAGAATATCGGTATAACGTTATTCATGATGGGACTTCTTTTCGGGGGAGGTTTTGGTTGACGGCCAGTTGACAAAAGGCCAACTTTCATCTGGTTGCGCGGTTGAGGCGTTTGCGCCACCCCACCTCCCCGAGTTGCATGAGTGGTCACTCGGTTGAGGTTTTTCTGGGCTCCTGGGAAGGGGAACTGGGAATTTTCGATAGGATCTCTGGGACACATTCTATTTTCCTTGTATGCTTTGACGAGATTTCCCGGGGTTGCGTTTAGAATGAGAGCACAGCAGAATGCGGCATTCCACTGAAGGACTCATCTATCGGTGGGAACTTCGTGCCGGACTCCATTACTATCCGATGTACTATTGACCGTACCTAGACTCCATTACCGGGGTTAGTGGTGGTGCTGCGGTCTGGAGGTGACACGAGCCAGGTTATTTAAGGGAGCCTATTTAGTATGTTGTCGTTTGCAATATTCGGGATCGTTGCACCTAGATCGTCATCCACTGCATGATGTGCGCCTTCATAGTTCTATAATACGGGAGTTTATTTCGGGCTGTTCGGGACGTACCTGGATCCCCGCATCCCCGCATAATCGGTGCTGGCATGGTATGGTCTAGCGGTCGCTCTATCATCCATCGCCAATCATTCGCGCCTAGGGGTAGTGTTTGTTCGCACTTGGCGTCGTCGTTACCGCACACCACCGTACACCGGCAATCTAAGTGCGGTACTGCGCCTTCTTCAGTGTTTGGCTTCTGCTCATGCAAGTTGGGGCGAAAAGGCAGTGATTGAAAGGCGGAACGAGGCTGAGCGCCGCCTTGGGATTATGCAAATGGTGTTGGTTATCACAACCTATAATTTTAGCGGTATCATACTTTTTATTCAGTTTTTGTGTGCAGTGCTTAGCTTGAGTGTTAGGGGTTCTCCTAGGACTCTTGTTTCTTCGAGCTTCGATTTGATCATACAATGTCACTCGGAACATTGCAAAATTGGTGCACTAGTAGTTTTCATCATTCATGGAAGCCCCTCTAGTGAATTGATTTCTGGTGCATGAGACCTCATGAATAAAATCGCAGAGCCTCAGCCTTCGCTGCCAGGGTGAAATAATTGTTTTGTTTATAATATGATCTTTTACCACTCCTCTCTTCGAAGGGCTGGATATAAACATGAATATTTGGGGGCGTCCTCTGGGCTTCCAGAGAGGGTTTCTCCAGTGTGACAACTGCCGGTTTCGTTTTATTCGCTGTCAGGTTGTTCGGGGAGGTGCATCTGATGGCCTTTAGGCACCTCGTCCTCCGTCGGAACAGGAAATTGACATTAAAAGTGCTGAAAACTTGCGATTGTAGAAAATTCGCTGAGGTTGTCTATGATTGGCTAAAGGCCCTCTTTGTATATGGGGGGAGGGTGAGCTGGTGAGGGCTCTGGGGCTATTGGCGAGGGCGCTGCAATTCTCTATAGGAGTGTCCGCGTATCCCTTTATTCTTTGGTGCTTGATATTCGGTAGTGTTCTGGATCTCCAAGCAGTGCCCCCCGCGAGGAGCAAGCTTCGATGTAGCCTTCGATATCTCTGATGGTATTAATTTCCTGCACCGTGTATCTGGATGAAACCGTTCCTAGAAAGGTTTTATAGAAAAATATATAGGAGAGTGATAATTGCTAGAAGTTTCCCCCTCCCGCCAATGTATGAAAACTTCATCAGGTATTACAGATCTCTGGCGCCCTGGGGCCAGAGAATATACGGGTTTGGTCGTTGGATCTAGAGTGCCTTGAGGTTAGTTGCCGAACCCTTGAGGCGTTTGCAGGTACGATTTGTATCGGCTTCAGAAGAAGAAACTCGTAATTTTCTGGTTATTTTAGAATCTGTTAAAGCCTCTAATAGGCCGAAGCTGAGTTTTGCTGAGGATCGCTTCAATTCTCGGACTTGAAGTTTCGGTTCGTTTTGTAGTTGTGTTTCTCGTTGGCTCCCTATTCTCATAAGCTTTCATTCCCTTTTGTGGACACTGAGTCTTTCTTTGAGGAGACATTCGTTTGTCCACAGAGACTTTCAGGTTTGTAGTGTAATTGAAGGTATGTTTCGATTCGGAGCCTTGAATATTTGTTGAGGGATCTTGCATGTTGATGGTATCTAAGGGAGTTTCTCTTTTGTCGGACAGAGGGTCTATGACTTCCCTTGCAGTTGGCCTGTTACTATAAATTTTAGTCTAGTGATTAAGTATTTTTCTAGTATTGTGGAATAGGGAAGAGGGTTTTCTTTTCGACTCCCCTCCCTTGAAGGGATTCTAGACATGGGTTCGTTCGTGTGTTCTGTTGTCTATGAATTGAGATGGTTTTGAGCTAAGGTTGTAATGTCACTATTTGAGATGTCAGCTGTAAGGGTGGAGAAGGGTCTCTTGGCTCACTTGATGTTTAATTGTAGGCCTAATGTATTTGTGGAACCAAAAAACGTCGTTCCTGCCGGGAATACCCTCGGGGGAATCCTCATAGGCGCTCCAGGCGTGGGTTCTGGGGATTGATTGTTCGGTCGACTAGGTATGGTATCGAGATACTACTAGTAATTTATTATCTAACTCATCGCTTGCTATATCATTACTTGGGGGTGGGGGTGAAATGGCCGAAAATGGGGGTTCTCCCCTTGAATCCGCGAAGTTACCCATGTTGATATGAGATAGTTGTTTCGCCCTACTCTATTCTCAAATCGTGAATAAAACTTGCTATAATAGTAAGAAATCTATCGCTGCCAAATTCAAGCAGGGTATTGGGTTGGTATATACCTCCAACTTAAGGTGAGTTCGTTGTATCGCCTGTTGTCGAACAATAGAAGGAACTCCTGAATATAGATGAGAGAGAGAGAGAGATAGAGAGAGAGAGAGAGAGAGAGAGAGAGAGAGAGAGAGAGAAAGAGAGAGAGAGAGAGAGAAAGAGAGAGAGAGAGAGAGAGAGATAGATAGAGAGATAGAGAGAAGGCTGAGGGCTAATGAAGAATATAAGTTAAGTGGTGAGCATAATGGCGATGCTTTGTGTGATATGGCTTGGCTTAAGTATAATGTATTATGGAATTGTGATCCTCGCACCACCGATGCCCCCCCAGATATCCCTCCAAGGAGATAGTTCTCAGAGGGCCCTTTTGTCTGGTCCTTTGGCAGGATATTTATGGTTGCTAGATGGCCAGGGCGGCTACATCCTTCATGGAGGGTCGGGTTAGTTCTATGTTCTATGCAGGTAAGACAGGCACACATGCTTGCCTTTTAAGCTAGCCTGCACTGACGTTTGGGAGGTACTGAGGCCAATTACAATAAGCGCGTTTTTAGGGGAACCTTTCACTGGAGATGGTGCTATGAACAGGACAAGGCCTAATCAACCGGGGAATTCAAATATGGAGTTGTGCATGACCGGTAATAGGAGGGGAGGCTGTTTTCTTGCTGGAATGTATTCCTGCCGTTTTCCCTCACAGTTTCTGGTGCTCTAATCTTTTGGTATTATGACCAATTTTTAACTGTTGGGAGAACAACAACATGGGGCAGCAGCAGCTGTGCGATCAATTTGGGGGGGGGGGGGTTGGGGTTAAGCTTCCCCACTACCATCACGATGCTAGTGACTCGTTCTCACCTACAGGTATTCGAGGGGAGTAGACACCAGCGCAGGCGTTCAGAGGCCAAGGCTGAGCATAAAGTGATACCCCGCCTAATGCACAATAATACTCCTTGAGCCATTATAAGCATCACAATGAACAGATTGACCTGGGTAGACAGCTGCTGTTCGTGGAACACTAGGGTGTGGTTTAGGTAGCTCGCCCTGTTTTGCTAGGCCACCATGTAAGCACGATTATAACATTAATTTCAGCTTGATTTTCCAGATAGAAACTCATCCACAAACCAAAGGTACAGCATCTCCAACTCCCAGGCGTGTTAGCCTTTAGGCTGCCAACCGACTTCCATTTCCCAAACTGGATTTGACAGCCAGGGGTGCTGCAGGCGGGCAGGCGGGCCTCAGATAGCCTGCAGATATACACTCCGGCCAGGCCAGGCCAAAGTGGAACTGATCGGGGCTTTGTAGGATGCCCGCTCCCCCCCCCGGCGGTTTTTCAGCCTATGCCATGTGGTTAATAAATATTTCGTCAATGGGGTATAGATATCTTTAGATGCCGGCAAATATCTTCAAATACCGTATATACCTGCAGATATCTGCGAATATTTGCTATTAAGATGTAATGTCTAAAGCTACCTTTTGCTGGCCTTGGACTAGGATATAGGAAGAGGAATGGAGCGCATTCCAATAAGTTTAAGCCTTGGGAGTAGTGTGGATGCTCAATATCCTATCGTTCGATAGATTCCTAAAATGTACTGCAGATAGATTACCCATATGTCCATAATTCCCATTTGAAACCCAAGGGATATATCCCACAGCTCTAGTATCGTCACCAACATCAAATCCCTAACACGTTTCCCTATAGCCCCTGTTCAGCTCTACTGTTCTCCCACTCTTCGGCCCGACTATTCCGGGTCGCAGGCTGTTTCATATCCTTTTTGAACCTAGCTATCAGGCTGCATCAACTGTCTGGGCGAGGAATCCACTCCTGGTCTGGGCCAGCATCGGCGTCTAGGGGTCCTCTAACTTCCACGATCATGAGCGATAGTGGAGAATCTAACATGCCCCCCCAACATAGCCGCGTAGATGCAGGGGCTGTCGATGCATACACAACAGATACGCACGCCTTGGGGCTCAGGGAATCGGAGCAATCACGATCGATCACTCGGAGGCCTGCAGGTATCTCCTGTCTGGTCAGGCTAACCTCCCGAAAATCCTAGGGCGGCCTGGTCTAGCACAAAGGCTGGAACGCCAGCTTGCCAATATTCACGGCGAGTACTAGTATTCCGAGCTCCTTGGATGGGAGCTCTCGCACACCGCCCCTAGCAGTGCCTGGGAGAATAATTAGCAAAACAGGGCCCATGTTTTAATTAGTTTTGATTGGTGGCATCTCTAATGTGAAAGACTTCTCTATAGGTGAAACACGCAGCTGCTCTCTCTCGCTATGGGGGGCATCGCTAGCAGATCGCAGGGTTTCGATGCCGAAAGGCCAGGGCAGTTCCATCAGCATGCTTTTCCTGGCCTGGCTCAAAGCTATCGGCAAGGCTCGCGCTAGGGTGGCACAGACACACACATCCTAGTTTGTGATGGCGATAGTACCATACAACTAGTAATGTAAGAAAGGTTTCGGTAGATTGGCTTAAGGCTAGGTATTTCAGACTTTGCCATCTTGGAATGAGCATGAGTTCGCTAGGATTTGGTTTTATTCTAAGATAACTAGTATCATACCAGTTTTGCTAAATATAGGCTTTAAATATGGCTCAGTGAATGTGGGCTATAATTGAAATGTTCATAGTAGGCCATAGATTAGTTTTTTCTGTGGTTCCGGGGTTCGTGCTGTTGATTCGCTTCTATCATGAAATTTCTCTAGCACTTAGTATCAGTGAGTGTCAAGTTTACTATCATAGCTACCCAGTTTGAATGCAATGCCCTGAACGGGGTTGCAATAAGCCGTAGTTCCATTACGGTACCCCTCTGTTATATGATACGCTTACTGCTTTGGCTGCACATCCGGAACCAGCAACCCTACAACTTAGGGACCAATAATCCCTTATCACAAGAAATCACTCGTGTAATGGCCCAGGGTACTGTGCGCTACGAATGCGGCCGATAGATATAACAGTCACGTGGGTCTGATAAGAGATTTGGTGAGAAAGGACCAAATCTTTCTTATCAGACCCACGTGACTGTTATATCTATCCCCGTACTGGTGGGGCTTAATTAAACCTTCCCACAAGCCCGAGAGCCTCCCACTCTCTTCTCTCCCCACAACCAGAAACAATGAACCTCCCATAGCAGCCCACACAAAAAGAACCTCCTACGACCCATTCACCGAATAATGAGTCAAGCCAAACTCGGGCTTCCACCGCTCCTAAGGTCACAATTTCTACTTTCTCCGAGAGTTCTCTCTCGACGAGTATTAATGCTCGGGGCCCACGCTCGCTCTCCATCCCCGGCAAACAACCCCAATCAGAAGCGCAGACGACTCATCTCAACCACTACCACTACCACCACATCCTCTCTCTCCCCAACCAACGCTTCAAATAAATATAGCACAATGACAACTCCCACTACCCCCACTACTCCGCGCACCCTAGCCCTCTCGCCCGAGGAAGCCGCCGTATGCAAGCTCCTTATCGACGCTGCGCAAGAAATCGATAAAGATAAGCCCGAGGATGACCGCCTAGTTTTACGCTTCACCGGTGGCTGGGTCCGTGACAAGCTCCTGGGTACCCGAAGCGTGGACATCGACGTAGGAATAAACAATATGAGCGGGTACAATTTCGCAATTCGGCTCTCGGAGTACATCAGTGCAAACATGGAGAAATACGGCTTTGAACCCCGCAATGTGAACAAGATCGAGAGCAATCCCGAGAAGTCTAAGCATTTAGAGACTGCTACTACGAAGATCCTGGGACTGGATATCGACTTTGTCAATCTGAGGAGTGAGACGTATTCTGAAGATAGCCGGATTCCGCATATGGTTTATTCCACTTTGTCTTCAACTGTTATATGGGAAATATTAACCGCGGCCTTAGGAATTCGGAACCCCAGAAAAAGATGCCCTCCGCCGCGACAGCACCATCAACGCCCTCTTTTACAACCTACACACTGAACTAGTGGAGGACTTCACAGGCCTCGGCCTACAGGACCTGGCCGCCCGCATAATCCGCACCCCACTACCCCCGAAAGAAACCTTTGCCGACGACCCCCTCCGAGTCCTCCGCTTAATCCGTTTTGCCTCACGCCTCGACTTCACCATAGTTCCCGAAGCCAAGGCCGCCATGAAACTCCCGGAAATCAAGGCACGCAACCCCTCCTCCCTGCAGACACAGATTATCACTCACACCAACTAACTCCCCCTCCCCTGTTCAGTCCGCCCTCAGAACCAAAATCTCCCGCGAGCGCATTGGCACTGAGATCGAAAAAATGCTCAAAGGCCGCAATCCCCATGCTTCCCTAAGCCTAATCGACGAACTAGACCTCTACAACGAGATATTCTCCCCACCGGTTCAAGACGCCCCCACCCTCCCTGCGCAAGATATGAAGATCGCCGCGGATATAGTGCGCTACCCACTCCTCGGATACACCCCTTCACACCCACACATTTCCAAGCTCCTGACGACCAATAACGAAAAGTACCTCGCGTGGCTCATCGCCGCCATGAGCCCCTGGAAAACTCAACCCGTGTTCCCAGCCGACAAGAAGAACACGCCCGCCGCTGCCACAGCCATAAAAGAAGGATTAAAGTCTCCCAATGTCGTTACCGGGGCAATATCGAAGGCATTCGCAAACTACGAGGCCATCCAGAACATGGCCGCCGGCTTGAAGAACTGGGGTAGAGGCAGAGCAGGCCTGGAGATGCGCGCTTTGGGCGCTGACTGGAAGAGTCAAGTTGGCGCCTGCTTGATGTTTGAACTCGTGGACCTGAAGAAGAAAAACACCAGTGATTATGAGGAAGGGGTAAGAAGAGTAATGGATAAATACGAGACTTTTCTAGAAGCCATTGCGGCGAAAGGCTTAGAAGAGGCCTTTAAAGTTAAGAGCTTGTTGAATGTATTCCCCCCCCCCCTTTCTTCCCACGATAGTGGGGCAGTGACTAATAGCTGGGGTGACCAGGGCAAAGACATAGCGACAGAATACGCACTCGCCACAGGACCTTGGATGAAGTCTACAATTGAGAGGTCCCTCGAACACCAACTCGATAACCCGCACAAAGGCAAGGACGAGCTATTGCAGTGGGTTCGCGAGAACCGGCAGGCACTGTTGGATGGGCTAGAGTATGTTGGTGTCGGCAAGGGGAAGGAGTAAATGAGATGAGATAGGAAGGGGGAGTTTAAAGGGTTGGCCGTGTTTTTGTTATGCTATGTACAATAGAACTCTGGGTTTACTACTACCATCAATAGCAATAGTAGTAGTAGAAAATTGAACCCAAGCCAGCGATAAGTGGCCTTTTCACGAACCCCATATCCACCCATCCATCCATCAGCCAGTCCGTCCAGTATATCACACGAGAGTAGAGTAGAGTAGAATATATAGAAATAAAGAAAGAATAAAACCCCAATCACAAGAAAACAAATCAACATGCCAATGTAAGCAATGCAAGCAAAGCAAAACAATGCCCGTCCATGGAAACAGCACAGTAAGCGCAATACAGCACAGCGAATAGCGTTCACCATCACCAACACCTCCAAATCTCACATCAACTCCACCCCGCCTCTAACTTGATAAATCTCCAGTTCCGCTTTTTGCTTTTGCTTTTGCCTTTCTCGAAATTTCTAAGGAGACAAGCCCCCTCATTTCCGCACACGGAGAAAACGAAAGGAAAGGAAAGGAAAGAAGAGCCTCCCCCACCTCCGAGAGAGAAAAAGGGAAATATATAATATATCAAAACAAACCTCCCACCCCCAGCTACCGCTACACAACTACCCACACACTGCATCCCAAGCAAAAACATTTTTGATCTCTCTCTCACCATTCCACCTATAAATTAACCAGGGACGCCCAAAGTGAATCCAGTATTATGAGACAGACAGACGGGAGAACTAAAGGGATAAATTTTTTATTTTTCCCAGTAGTGGGGAAAAAGAGAAATCTAGAAAGGAACAGATAGAGGGGTTGGCCCGGTGCCCGATTGCGATGCCTTTTCTTGCATTTCTTGGATGGCTTCTGTGGCGGATTCGATGGAGACTGAGATGCCGAGTTTTGCCTGATTCTGTTTCTATTGGTTAGAGATATGGAAAGAAGGATATTCTGTAGAATATAATATACCTTAAAGTGGTCCACATCACCTACGAACGTCAGGGTGACAGCCGGCGCAACTCTCTTTTCCAGCATACAGGCCAATTTTCCCTGAGTATCCACTTGAGCTCTAAAAGTCGACATTCTGAAGTCGTATTTAGCGCCCAAGGTGGTGACACCCTCCTTCTTCATGCTACCACCCATCATACCACCTCCACCATCCCTAGCCATTCCTCCAGCAAGTGAAAGCTGGCAGTCCACTCCTGCCTCCACCCTCTCGGCGATTCTGCGCCAGTATGTTGCCTGCAGCGCTCCACCGTCCTGCAATTGTGCCGAGGCAATCCACTCCTTGGTAGCGTATCGGGCAACGTATGACAGGGCTGTTTCCGGGCCTAGGGAAGCCGTAGAACGCTGCCACACAGATTCTACGCCGAGGGAGAAGTTGGGGGTCAGGGACTGGAGATATGAGCCGATGAAGATACCTGTGAGGGTGCCTTCCAGCAATGAGGGGTTGAAAGTCTTGATACCAGCGGAGAAGTCTGCACCGGAGTAATCTGTATCCATCGTAAAAACCGACTGGGAGGGTTGACTTAGAGGCGCCAATTGAACATTGAATTTGCTGGTGAGTTCGGGTGACCAGCGGTAATTGAAACGGCCCGCCAATTGTCCTTCATTGTCGAGGTTGGCTTGAAGGAATGTCTGTTCCGCGTTAGTAAATGTGAAAAATCTTTACTGCTCCTACTGCTACCACCGAAGTTTCTCCAAAAAGTTTTTTCACTTCACAACCGACGAATAACGATCCAAACAAAAAATAATTCAAGCATGCAAAAAATTGTCAAAAAGGACTGAATCAGACGAACCTTATTAGTCCCAAAGATGGCAGCAAAAGTATAGGGTGGGATCCCCTGAGCGCCCATGGTGAAGGCATGCGAAGTCTGGAATATAGGATCCATCGAGAAGCTCTTTGAAAAGTCCGCCCTCATTCCCGTGAACATATAATTGTTGAGGAACACATCTTTCTGGACCTCACGGGAGACATTCTCGACGGCACCCGGGTTTTTCAGACCCAGGGTCGCCCGACGTTCATAGAATGACTGGGAGAGCGATGACAGCAGAGAAGTGACGGGATTCTCCGTCAAGAAGGACGAAACGGGTTTCTCGCCCCTGGGGCTTGGTGTTGTAGCCGTGGACATTGGTATAATGGCTGCGGCTGTTACGGAGGAGGACGGAGGGAGAGATGGGTGAGGGTAGTGTGGTGGGGTAGAGTGGGGGAGGGGTGGAAGGATTGATGTATGATATCTGAATGGAGAGGAGATAAGAGCCTCGAAGGGGAAGTGGGTATGTTGGTTGGTTTTGAGATGGGTAGGGGTAGGGTAGGGTAGAAGGGGGAGAGGAAGCTCGTTGCGAAAGTGGGTCGGGAACGAAAGTGACGGTGACGCGCCGAGGCACTCTACGTAACTTGACTACAATTTCGTTTTTATTTTATTTTTCCCGTCTCTACCACCGGTATGGCATGCTTCGGTTTCCGCCTGCTCACGGCGCAGTACTATACTTGGATGTCTGCAGTCCATAGAGTTCAAAGGGTATGCGCATGTCTAGGAACGGGAGTTGCGCCCCATCAATGCCAAGAGAGTGGCTAAGGAGCACCTCACCATTTGAAAGTGGCTGCCCACCAATGAGGGTATGATATCATACCTGTATTATGATATGATATATCATGGCCTCTCCTCTTTCATCTCCCATCCTTGCCTGCCGTATACTCGGGTATGGTCATAAAGGGCGGAAAAAAATATCAGCAAGATCTGGCGGGGTAGTGAGAAAACAGGTTGCAACAGTGGAAAAATTCTTGCCTTGGCAGACACCTCAAATCCAGACTGAAGGAATAAGTATCTTAGTATGATACTTGTACCTGACCATTTAGACAATATCTAGATGATAATGAAATTGCCAGTATGCAGTTGAACCTATGCATTTATACAAGTCTCTTGGAAGAACTATTCCAAAAGCCCAGATTCTGCCCCCTTGGTCTCCATTTGGCTTGGTACTATTAGATTCTTAACAAAACTCATAGATATATATAATACAGCAGGAGCCACATCACTATTGCTCTAGGTTAATAGCATCCTATAACACCCCCATCTTTTCCACTTCCCCCTGATCGATCAGCATGGATCAGCCCTTCTATCCTTGTTTCGCCACTGAAAGTTTTCTGCCCTTTATTAACATACCCGAGTATATAAACTCTAACCGCTGCCCTGTTTGCCCCCTACACCTGTCACAACTCTATGATACTCGAGCAAGTGACCTTGTCCACAGCAATGAGGCTTGTGCAATCAACCATTCGATTATTGTCTGTGTATCCACGGGAGCCGCCAATACCCAACCTTGCACTTCAGCCGACAGAGCCTTTGCGCAACTGGGCTTCGAAGAGCTGGGCAAAGGAAAGGTGTCTTGTGATCTCTGGCCCTTCCAACCGTTTGTTTATTCACATGGACTTTTAGGCGCAATTCTAGATATGATACATTGCTTGATGCGCAAAGGCTCTAATATGCAGTGCTGTCCTCATATTTCCAACGTTTCCTTTATTATGCCTATACCGAATAGGCTCTCTAACTAACCCAAAAAGCCATAAAACCAAGTAACCTACCACCTTTCCGCAATATGCAACCCCATATAAAAAGCTAAAGAAAGAAAGCAAGAAAAGAAAGAAACCTTCTATGATATCAACTATAGAGCCCCGGCCAATCCCTCGCCTCAAAAATAGTTACCTATGCGGTATGCAATCTGGCATCCACGTAGTCTATATCAACCGGTGCAAATTGTGGGGCATGAGTATCCCCGAATCTGTGTGCAAGATTTCGCAGCTTTTTAGCGTTGTTAATGGCATAGGTTAGCCTCAGATCTTTACCAAAGGTAGTATAGCCAACGAGCTCTTGCTGTGACCGTCACCAGCCCACTAGATTAGCTAGTTTGCTAAAGTCCATACCAGTTCGAATATCAGAGCCGCATTTCTTGGCGTGCTCTGGCATGGTTTGTGCGGAAGGGCGACTCCAAAATTTAATATGGGTATTTCCAACTATTTACTAGCGCAGTAGAGAGGACACCGCCGCACGTTTGGGCTCAACTCGAGTAGACGTCATGCAGGATTTAAGCATTATCTAATCAGTTGCATGATCACCCAGAACAATAGCATTCCACAGCTTGATTGGCAAGGGTTCTTTTAGCTACCCTTCCGGTATCACCAAACCAGGTCCAGCCTGTCGCTACTAAACTACGTAGGAACGAGGCCCCGTATCCATTCGTCTGTGTTGAGCTCAACAGGGGGATAGTTACGAGTACGATACAAGTACTGTACCACCACTCGAGGAAATGCTCGATTGACCAAAACCACACCTTTAATCTACTAATGCTCCTAGTCTTCGGAAATCGGAGAACAAAATACGCACCGAAAGGTTATGAAATTATGATACTGTAGGTTCGATATCTATATTATCATAATAATAATATCATATTATAATATTATATTCTTGGCTTAGTAACTAAAAGAGTATCATACAGCCAACCTGCCTTGAATTTACATCCCTTGCTCGCAGCATTTCGTCCAGACCCAGTCCGTCTATCCCGTAGTAACCCGTACCACACCCTATCACCCCAACCCCAAAAGAAAAAATGGACACAACTCTAAACCCAATTATATTCACGCTCTCCTGGTTGTCCACCTCGCACCAGCACTATGGTTTCCGAGCACACGTCCCCCCTCCCACCAACTAACTAGTGGCACTCCAATTCCAGGAACACGAACTTCTACAGACCGGTCGAGTGAGCATCCATGACCGCCCACTGACTGGGCACCTTACCGTAGTCTAATAGGGTTCTGCTACGATCGGGTAGGACAGTTCTGTGTTAAATCACTTCGAGTTAAGCCGCCGGTGCGCCCAGTTATACCATCCCCAAGAATTGATCTACCGGCATACCCATAACCAACGGCAAGGGCCCACTAGCAGCAGCCTTCCAACAGCACAGACGCCGGCAGGCAGTGGTTCCGATGGGTGGTTGCATCGTGATTTATTCGGCGCCCATGATAATTGCTACTGTACGGTACTTCACACACACCAATACGGAAGGGAAAAGGGTACTCGAGTATGATAGTGCAGTAGACCTGATGATAAGTTGGGCTCAATAGACTTCGGTAATATGGTAGTGAGATGTTCCACCAACATAGCGCCATGCGCAAGTAAATGACAGTAACCTCCCCATTAATCCTAGCGTAAAAAAGTACTCATCACCAGACCACTACAGCATAGATTTAATTCCAAAATGGTATCATAATGTTACTACCATACCTTGATTGAAAAGAAAGAAAAAAGGAAAAAAAACCTCCCCCAAGGAAAACATAAAAGCTCAAAACAACCTTATAAAAAGCCCCAGATACCCCACTGTGAGAGGCGATAGAGGGAGGGGTGTTTGTCCTTGAGTACTGCCACCTTTTTTTTCTTCCAACCGGTGGAAAAGGAAAAAGAAAAAATAAAGAAAATAGTCAAGAGAAATAATTAACCCTCCTTGTCACCCGGTTTCCTGTTGAAAACGAAAGCGTGAGAATCATAATCTATGGTACCATCCATTTTGTTCAAGCACAAGTCGCCCATGACCACTGTGGACCGCAACTCCTTCACGATCCGCCGGCATTCGCTCACCGCATTCAACGCGTCGCCACCCTCACCCTCGGTCGTTCCTTGGCCAAACTGTCCCGACGCACTCTGAGCCATCTGCACCAACATAGCTCGGCCCGTCGCATCCTGAGGAAGGAGCGCCAAAGCCGGGCTGCATTTAAGCAGTCGCTGAAAGAGTTGTCGAGTTGGTTTGGCGGTGACCAACCAACATATCAAGGGAAAATAGCGCATCAAATCCGAAGTCGGAATGGGCGTCCCGCTCTTGAGATTCAAGAACAGTTGAAGGAAAGGAATCTGAATCGAATAAAGAGTCGAGGCCATCGTCTCCAAAAGCACACATTGCAACAGCCAAATTGCTGCCACCTCCGCTGGTGGATCCTGTGGGTTTAAAGCTACCGATAGACACTGCAGGTCACACACCAATGCAGCAGATTGATGTGTCGTACCGAGAGCTTCATTAGACCCCACAGGGGGCTTAGGAGTTGACGTGGTTGAAGTAGGGATGATAGAGGAGAGATCGAGGGTAACATCGTTTGGAAACATCTGGAATGAAGGAGCAGGGCGGCCGACCATATTGCCACCCATGCTTGTGAACGCCTTGATGGAATCCTCAAAAGACTTGAGTTGTCGCTGCATCTCCTCTAAACGTTTGGCAAGAGATGCGTTCTCCTCCTCAATAGTCGACAACCGAGTCTTGAGATCGCTATTATCCTTTTCCAGAATAGCCTTCTCATCTTCAAGCTCCTCCATCTCCATCCTTCTCCTTTCCCTAGATGCCTGAGCAGCTGCGCGATTTCTCAGAACGCGCTCGATTCGGCGCTGTTCTTTCTCAGCGGCAGTCTTTGCACGCTTTCTATGCAGGGTATTAGCATAGGTCCTGAAGAAAAGGATGCGCAGTCACGCGAATCATAGTCAGGTAGGTGTCAGTAAAAATCGGAAAACTATTTCTGCTGATCCCGTACAGACCTCTCCAGAGGCGGGGGCTATGTTTTCCGATTTTTATGGACACATCCGAGTAGACATGATGCAAAGAGCCCCAACTAACCTTGGAGGGAGGTTGGTTGTAGGAGTTGGTAGTTCCTGACCCCATGATTTCCGCTTCTTAGTTGGCTTCTTCTCCTTCTCAGGCTCGGGCTTAGGTGACGCAGAGGGCGAAGAGTCCCTTAGTTCAACAGGTGAGTCTGACAGAGGCTCGAGCCCAAGTAAATCGATTTCCTCTAACCCCGACGGAGCGTAATCGCTAACTGTAGAGAATCCGAAAAAATCTGCATCGCATTCCGCGAAGGGAGTTGTGACAAAAGAAGACTCGGGAGACGCGCCCGAGTTCATTATGTGTTTATATATTTTAGGGATAAAAAAGTATATGCGAATAAATGCTTAGGAGATGGATGCGCTAAGAGTACTGGAGGTTTTTGAGCCGATTCATGGGTAGGAGGGAGGAGGAGCACGCAGGTTTATGAAGGGGAGAAAAGCTATGAGTTTGTATGGATTGTATTGGCTTTTGAGGTGTGGACAGCGTGGTCTTTAGCAAGATGAGTCGATCACTTCACGGAAGCGTTTGCCTTGGGGCGAAGTCAGAGGGGAAAAAAGGAAAAAAGGGAAAAAGAAAAAAAAAACAGGAGTAGGGGTGATGCGGAAAGTGCTACCACAGTGGACATCTGTCTTTTTGTTTCGCTGCTTCAAGCAATTTGGTACGAATATCCACTGACCCCACGGATGTCTTTCTCCGCGTTCCCGAAATATATCATACAAGCACCGGTATCTCGAGCATAAATACCGGTACTGTCCAAGGTGTCTTCCTCACCAACATGACACGTATCGGTATTTATGCGAACCCGAGCGTCCTGAGGCCATGCTAACCAGGCTGGAAAAAAAAGAGGAACCCACTTCCCAGTGGACGACACAAAAGGTAACTATGATAGTATTACAAGAAAGAAAAGGAAAGAAAGGGCAGGAAGAGGAAAAGAAAGAACCAAACTATCGTAATAAGAGACCCATATCCAAACCCCTCAAATATGATAAATAAATAGAAAGCCTCCTTCCACTTTTATAATCGTGGTCTAATCTATATCTTCGAGCGTCGCCACAACAGCGGTCTTAGCTTCCTCTGATGATCGGGGCTTGGCCTCTTCCCTTCCCTCTTCTGCTTTCTTCCCATCCATTTTTGTCGCCGCATCATCTAACTCCGGAGGTTGGGATGGTGCGTGGAAGAGCTCTTCATGCAAATCTGGTAAAAACCTTTCTAGTCTCTTCCAAGTAAGTTTCCACAGTTCCGCGTTCTTCTCATCTTCCTCCGGAGGAACCAGGTATTTTCCACTAGCCATGACAAGTAGAATATTTTTGAGACTTTCCGGTACCGCTTCCTCCTACAGATAGCGTTAAAATAAGTCCCAAGAAGGGTATTAAGATATTGGTCTTACCAAGTGGTCTCCTTGTCCACTATTCATAAGTCTATCCATAATATCGAGGATTTTTAGCCACAGGTCCAGCATTCCGTCCCATTCGGAAAGCATGACAAGATAATGCAAGAACACCTTGCACAACAGCGTGGCCGCTTGCACCCTTGTGTCGCTCATTCCCCTAGGGTCGGATTGGAATACTTCCGGCTTCAGAAGCCTATTTATCAGAGGAAACAAAACATCTCCAAATATTGCTGTCCACTCATGGTGGTCATCTGATGTGAGATCTGGGGAAAGCAGAGAAGGTTGGAGTGATGAAAAGGCTTGGTTGCGGATCTTGCGACACGGGTTGATACATTGAGTACTAAGAGATTCAAGTATCGGGCTCCAGTAGGTAGTCCATGCTGCTCCCCAATTAGAAACTAGGTTAGTAAGGTGAGGGAAGACATAACAAACCTTCTTTCTTCTCCAAGTGAGATTGTTTAATCAGGTTCGGAACCCTAGGGGTGAGCTGGTAAACCATGAGCACAGCTTTAGAGCCACGTGCCACGATCGCGGCATCCCTAGACCCCGTTAGCTCTCAGCGGCTAGCAAGCCTTGCCAACAACTTACGGCCTGTTAACGATCTTTTTTGCCTTTCCCCGTTTAGTTAATTTATCTTGTTTTTGTTCGAAAATAGATCCGACGCTACCCGCAGACGCAAAATCGTTGAGAAGGGAGACAACCGGAACATAGTTATCTGAAGTGACATAAGGCGGCTCCGAGGTGATAAGCTCCATAATACTAAAGGCCTCTGCCGAGGCATCAGAATTGGGCAGGAGTATCCTCAGAAGAACCCAGAAATCCGGTGAATTGACCATTTCCGTCTTGAGCGAAGAGGAAGCACTCTTCACACATTTTGATATCCCCTTGACAACCGGTGAAGCTGATTTAGCCAGTAGACCTTTATCCAGAGTCGCAATAGAGTGCAGCAGGACAGGAACATTGAGGAACGACCTGTCGTGGCTAGCTTGTAAGTGGGAAAACAAGTAGTAAATAACCCTTGAAACAACAATTTGATGCGTGAGCCCTGCATTTCGAACAATGTTTGTTAATGTCTCGGCCAGTATTTTTCCATGTTCGGCCACCGTCTCCTCATCCCTCAGCACCAAGCAGGTTGCTAACTCTAGCACATATACCACAGCTGGATCATATACCGGCCCTTTCTTAGCAGGATTAGATTCATTGGGAGGCTGTGGTGGGTAATCGGGCTTAATGATTACAATATTAGCACCATCATCCTCATCCTCATCGAAATTCGGGAGCTGTGAGAGAAGTGCGGTAACCAGAGATCCCAAGCTTGTCGCATCGAGCTGCCTAAGGCACGTCAATATTAAACCTCAACAGAGCCATCACAGGAGTTATACATTATATTTGCAAATATGTCCCCAAGATAGCACGCATTAATACAGTCCACAGTGCACAAGGTGCTGTCCAGTTCCTCATCTGAGGGTTCTGGGGGCTCATCGCTTGCGTAACTAGAAAGATATGAGGAAAGCGCAGAGAAGAGACCAGCTTCCTTTGAAGTCTGATTTCTCTCTATGACGACAGAAGGCGTTTGTAATGGGATTGAGGGAATATCCAATCCACTCTCGGACTGTGAAAAGAACGGCGGAATCAAGGAGTTCACAAATAGATTTAGCCATATGCGGACAATCTATATCATAATTAGAAAATAGGCTATAATAGCAGATCCCAAGCTGGCAAACCTGTTTCCATCCTTCCTTCAAAACCTTCTCATTGCTTGTAACAACCCGAAACAAAACAACTGTTGCCAGCTGTGCCTTGAAATCCCTTCCGAATTTCACTGCCAACTCCGAAACCATGACACTATTGTTATTGACCTGAATTTCAGTATTGAGTGCGGTGCTGGGAGGCGTTTCAGTCGAGAGGGTGCTAATGGTGCTCAAGCAGCGGACTATATGATCCAGAGCTTCAGTCAACCCATATTTCGCAGCGATTCTAGCACACTGATCAAATCCAGCGATGACTCTTGAGAACACGGCATCATCAGTGGCAGACAAGAACACATAACTGAGTGTTGCGACTATAGGTTTCCAGGTAGCCGCAAACATGTCTGCATCGTAGATATTAGTATCGCAAATCACCAGGTCTCCCGCCGACATTGTCTTGAGCAGCAGCTCTCTCCAAGCATAGTCGAACGCATGCTTATTATCGTGCTCTTCTGGCAAGATAATCTCGTTGTTCTTGATAGTATCAAAAATAGCTTGCAGGTATGCTGGCTCAAAGTTCTTGCCGCCATTAACACCTCTGAGATTCCGGGCAAAATCCTCATATTTCATCCGTGCTTGGGACTGTATCAAGTCAGCAATTGATTCCCACTATCCCATAAATAGTCAACTACTTAGCTAACCTTTACATTAGGGTTATGTTGATCCGTGTTAAGCATAATAATAGCGTAGCTCAATACGAAAACCGCATCCTTGTCCTCGACGTCGTCTGGCTTGACGCCAGAGCAGTATTTCTCCGAGAAAACAGTGACGATACGTTCGATCAACGCAGATTCACCAGGTAAGCGGAATGTCTCAAGCATGTCTCTCAACGCCTCATCAACACGTTTGCTGGAAAAGTCGAACATTTCCATAAAAACCGTGAGGATATCCAGGTTAGACTTCTTAGAAAGATACTCTCCAAGCAGCTTCTTGTTTATTCGCGACGTGCCTTTGAGGAATCGAGCAATTGAGTCTGGGTTGTCAGCCCTGTCAATGATATTTTCTGCGACAAGATACTGAATTCCCTTTTTAGGATCTTCATTGAACTTATTAGCCCCATTGATGATGATCTGTTTTCGTGCTCGCTGCTTCTGAAGTTCTTCCGGATCGGGGTACCCCTTGGTCACTGGCTCATTATTAAGACGTTCTGAGATGAAACCAATATAACCGAGCAAGGCGTCCAAACAAAGCGGGGGAACATTCGTTGTGCTCCAGGTCGCAGAGTCAGGGAAGGCATTCTATACAAACAGTCAATAAAAAATCCTTCACCTGCTGAGTAAGGACATATTCTACCCTAGATAGGAAGCCAACAACATCCTCACAAAGGCCACTTCTGTCGACCTCACAGTCATAGTTGACGTATAGCTCCACCATAAAGCTTGGTATCCTAGCCAAAGCCCCTACACTCTCAACCATAGCCTCCCTAGCGTCAGGTCTCCTAGACCCTCCCTCCATACCAAGCTTCTGTCTTTCTTTCACAGGCACCGGTGTGGATCTGCCACTGCTGGGTGGCTGGTAGACCCCCTCATAGAGCATTGGATCTATCCCCGGTTCCCTCGGAATATCAACTTTAGGATGCAGGCAAGCGATAACATATGACAAAAAGAGCTCTTGCTGCAGCTTCAGTACACCTCTAGTCGTGGCCAGGAGGGTTCCGGTAACCCTCAAGGACTCTTGCAGTATAGTCATGGTATCTGACCTTACTAGCTGAAAAAGATATCTGCAAAGGTCATCCTTCGCCAGGTTTGCAAGGCTGGGGTGTTTAGCAATAGAAGGCCCAGCAACCTCAAACGCAACGTCAATTATTCTCATTGCCATTACCCTCATAGTGTCTGTGTGAGCCTTATTGTGCGGATCTAGTAGTTCCACCAGCACTCTCAGCAGCTCTCGTATTGATGGCAGAGAGTAAGGCTTAACCTCCTGTTCCTCCTCGGTGACCGCAACTTGGTCCCCCCCAGTAGCTCCCGCGGGCGCGATTGAGGGTGTGGGTGCATCCCTGCTTTTTTCCGAAGATTGAGAAGACCTAGGTTCGCCCGCTTGCGAAGAAGTATCACCGTTCACCGAAGGCTCCATCTTAACGCTCTCCATCTCGTCTTTCGAATTCGCTTCTAGGTCGCCGCCAAGGACATCCGCCTCGATCTCCAAGTGCTTCAGTCGCTCAAACACAACTTGGCACATAAACACCATGGACATCTCCGCCGATCGTCTCAGCATCTCGGATAGCCGCATCTGGCAACACATGCTCAGTCCGGTCTCCATCATTTCGCAGACGCTCTCGTCACCGAGCAACTCCCCCCCCGGTCCCGAAATCATCATCTCCATGAGTTTCAAAATCCGTAGTAGCACGACCTCGTCTTGGGCTGAATCGGAAGCTTCAAAGCGGCAGTGGGTGATTGCTGACGATAGGAGCTGCATTGCTAGCGAGAGCCGGGGAGAGTCACGATTGATCAAACCGTACGCAAAGAACTTTGTCACGGCAATTAGAGCAAGCGAGGTAATAGGTCCTGATGTCGACGAAGACCGGATAACCTGTAAAAAGGGATGTAGAAGTGAAGGAGTATCGAATTTCCTAATATCTAGACATCGCCCCCTAAACGTCAACCCTGCCAATACCAAACAAACAAACCAGAGCTTCTACTACCTTTGCAATCCTGTAAATCACTCCTTAATTTTGCGAAGGCTGCCATGAGAGGGTTATCCTAAATAATGGGAAAGAAAAAGAAGGTCAATTCATCCCTTCCCCGACGGTCAGGCCAGAATGCACGAACCTGAATGCTCTTCCCCCTCTTCCCCCTCAATCCCCACCTGTTTGTCAGCCCAATATCCAACCCCACCTCCTCACCGCCCAATTTCCGTCTCTGCAACCCCCTAGCAGGGCTTCCAGGAACAGGAGTGCTCAACCCGCTCCCAGTCGCACTCCCAGATCCCCCAGAGACAATATTACCCCCTCCGCCTCCCAGGATGACAGATACGGAGCTCTGGGCCCACCGCGCATTCTTGCGCATGGCAGAGGTGACGGAAATGCATTCCGTAGTGACTAGGGCAATAGGACTGATCGCCACGGAAATTTTCTGAGGGGCAGATAGGGTAGGAAGTTCTTCCATTGATTCGGGAGTTGAGAGAGTTGAGATGCGATGCGATGGTGGTAATAACTGTGGTTGGAGCCCCTGGGGAAAATAGTAGTGGGGGAGGTGGTAATTGTGGAGTTATGTTTATTGAGCTCGAACCCTGAGGCCTAGTGTTAAGAACTCGAGGTAGCTTCCTGGGAGGTGACATTGTAAAAGGGCAACAGCCTGCTGCTAAACACATCTGCTTTATGTAAGGGTCTTGGCGGGAGTGATGTGCTGTGAGTCGACGCTGTTGGACAGATATTGTCACACTAGTACGAGTACTGTATTAAGTGCCACCGCTGTGACATGTATTTCTCTAAAAACCGGCCAAGGACACACAGCTCTCTACAATATTAAGGGGGAGTTGGAGTGCCAATTTGCATTTGAGCAAGACGATAAAAAGGTAACACAAGTAAGGACAAACCCCCGCCCGACTTCCGTGACAACTATCCGTACCCATAACCGCTCCATACAGCACAAACAGCTGTCCCCGACTACAGAGCATGCTGAGGACAAATGGGAAAGGGCGTCATATCATAATATTATCAAGAAATGAGGAGAAAAACAAACAAAATTTCCACAAAACCACACGCCCCCTCCGCCTGATGCAACCCCCAACAATCTAATGCCACCCACCCATAATCTAATCAGCCCCGAGCCCCAATCATCGAGCAATATAATGTCTAAGAGAGAGAAATGAAGAACATTAGAAAAAACAATTTATCCCTCCGTAAGTGCTTTCAATGCTTCCACGCCAACTTGCAGAACCTCGGGGTTTCGAGTCCCACGGAGAGAGTCCCTGATCAAATCAATCGCACCCTTTCTCCGGAATCTTTCCGTATACTCTGGCTTTTGACAGACCAAGTTCCTAACACAAACAACACCCCTGTGCCTCATTTCTTCGTTTTCCTCAATAGCCATCCCAAGGAGGGTGTCCAGACCTTTCTCCCTCCTCATGATTGCTTCACAGGCCTTGTCCCATTCTGTCAGCATAGCTAATGCCCCACCTGCTGCTCTCCGAGTCGCTAAGTCCTCTGCGTCTGCAAGCGCAAGTAGCACGTGGAGCCGGTTACTCGCAGTTTTAGAACCGTCGGCAAACTTAGCAACTCCTGTGGGGGAAGCCATGAGGTTGCATAGTAGTTCAATTGAAGCTCTTTGAACCATGATGTTGTTCGAAAGCAAAGTTTCCTCAATTTTAGACCACCCAACGCGGATAATCAAATCCCGGGTTGAATCATCGGTTGAAGCGAGATTGGTGAGAGCGAGAAGGGATTCAAAAACAGGTAACAGATCGTTCTGCTCTTCGTTGGTTTCGAGTAGGGCTAGGAGTGGTCTCACGGCTGAAGCGGCAGGCAGCTGCGACCCGAAAACGTGGGATGGATTTGTAGAGACCAACACTCGGGCTAACGCATGGGACGACGACAGTTTAACCTTCCGATCCTGTTCGGAGTCACCGGTGACCGATGCGCAGAACTGCAAAAGTAACCTAACACCGCCTTGCTGAGCCACTAGTCCCCGATGCTTCTGATTCTTTGAAAGTGACAGAAATATACTAGAGATAATGGTGACAGCACTGGGGGATACCCTCTTACTGCAAGCTACCAAGACGGGGACGACACCCGCTCCTAAAAGGACTTTGCATCTCATTGTAACTTTCTCATCTTTATCCGCCGGGTCAGATTCGAGCTTAGCTTGCGGCGTGGAATTTGCGTAATTCCTTAGTTGAGCAACCCTCTTTTGTTCCTCTGATAATGACGGCAAATAGCCCGTGAGGTTGGCTACTACTGTGAGGCCTCCGTACATGACAGGCGACTTCCCAACCGAATCTTTTAGTGTCTCTAAAAGTCTTTGTAAAAATTCCTTGTCCTCCGCCAGTGACTCCTTGACAGATGGCTTCAAAGTGGCATAGGCCAATCCTTCCATAGCCGAATTCCTTGATTCAACATCGTCCTTAAGCATCATCTCCCGGAATATAGCAGCAAGTTCGTCGATGCCTCTCGGCGCGACCCCAGGATCTCCGCTCCCATAACGAACTTTTGCCAAAATCGTAGAGGCAATGCCTTTGAGGCTTTCGCCGCCCCGAATAACAGCTTCAAGATACGCCTCGCAGTGTACAGCGATCGCAGCACGACAGGCTTTGTCGACACAAGCAGCGCTCATCATCTCCAAAACCGCCCGCTCAACATCCGAAGGCCGACCCTGAAGTGATGGTACGAGTTCTTCCATAAATCCTTCCGTCAAGAGCAACCCTGCGACAACCTTCGGTACGAGAGGGAAAATAGCGGCAGCAGCAGAGAATGCAATCCGAAGATCGTCATCCGAGTCGGCAGCTAGTCGTGAGGAAATGAACTTTCCCAACATACTACCTGCAGTGCTCTCATCTGTTTCAACGAATCTAGCAGTAGCAAGTGTAGCATGAGAGCGCAAGTCATCAGAGGATCGAATGTCGAGCATGGAAAGGACCCGCTCCAGAGAGGCCTGGCCAATGAACGAGCGAAGCTCCGTAGTATGTGTAGCTAACAGTCTGGCAATAGAGCGAATAGGCCACAGACCGATCTCACCAGATTCAGTATTGAGTGTTTCCAAAAACAGCTTGAAACAATCCTTTATCGATCTTTTCCTCCTCGCTTCCGATTCCCATGCAGCAGGATCGAGCAAAGTCACTACCAACCCATCAATAGCTTCTCCCCCGATTTCTGCAAGCGTCTCAAACATCTCCTTTGTATTTTCACCGACAGAATCCGCTAAGTGTTCCCTCCCACCCCCACTAGCACGCAATATCTCGCCCAGGACTTTCCCACCGATAGGCAAAGGGATACTTTTCGCGCGCGCCAATAGCAGCTCGATGCATTCCGTAGCAGTTATGGTTTGAAAATTCGAGCTTGGGTCCTTGAGTAAACGTAGTGCATTCTCACCGGCAGCCACATCACCCTCGACAACAAATTTCTGACAAAACTTTGACAAGGGGTTAACAGCCTGGTCCTTCTGGAAGCTGTGGAAGGCTGCAAGGACGTTTGCGTTTTTCGGGGCGAGGGATAGGGCTTCGCGGAGAAATCGAACGGCATCCTAATTTCATTCCAATGGCATATTAGAGCTGAAAAAGCATTGTAAGCAATCGCTGTTGAAGGAATAGGAACAGCTTACATCTTGATGACCGGATTGCAAGTATTGGAGTGATTTTGTGGCGAGCTCCGATGCTCTCGCGTCTGGGAGCTCTTCTCCTGGCGATGACATGTTGCTGGCGTTAGGGCTACCGATATCTGAAAAAAATTCGGCGCAGAGGTGTGAGAGCGGGGTGGGGGGGGTTTTAGAAGATTTGGGTGTTCCGAGGGAGTGACCGCTAGGGATTGAGGCTTAGGATAAGTTGACATTGACCCTTGGATGTGGGATGGGGAGGATGGGGGGCCAGGTGTGCGGCAGTTGGCTGATTTTGGGCTGCAAGGATCCCCGCCGCAGAAAGAATCGAGAGAGGGTAAGAAGCACGAATCGTCACCTGACATCACTCGCAAACCCTTCTGTTTTACAGCCAATCACGGCTTTCTCCGACATCCCTACGATGGATGGGTCTTCAAGACTAACTACAGAATCAATTTGTACAGCAACTGTAAGGTGTCATCAGATCAAAAAAAAAAGAGAGCCAATCTACCCCTCAGCGATAGCGTAGCTCGCATTTCTGAGCCCGCCCTATCATAGGCTAGATTGGGTTCGACGCAGAGGGGCATCACAATTACTTTTTTATGCGATAGGACTCGCGCTACCTCGAAAGAGATCTGACAAGTGGTAGCATTATATTCGGACTCTATCTTGGGGCGGCTACCGTACGAAGTGTCGCTGTGATACAAGTACTGCAAGCCAGGCCAGCGCACACGTGCTTAAAGGATCACGAATTGAACGGGCATAATTCAATTCAGCTGGAAGATCAGGTCTCTCATGAAAGGATCCATGTGAGAAGCGTGACCTTGCTCTCGAGCTCTGGCTGTGTAGCCACTAAACGTGAAACTATCGTGTGTCCGGAGAATGCGGGGTAGGTCATTATCTATCACTCGTGGACCAGCTGGGACTCGAAGGTTATGTTTGTGCAGCGTACACCATTACCCGGAAGAATTCGAATTTTTGATGTGAATTTCTGTTTTTGGCATTGCAACATACAGCTGTAACTTACAATGTGATACTTGTGTCGTATCAGGCCCAGGACAAACAACACCACTGCAGGTATCCATCGGGGAAACTCTTTCGGACACTCGTGAACCTTATTGTTATTATAAGTGAGCAAGCAATTGGCAAGTAAAAGCCCAAGTCCTGAAGTTGCACACCCGCCTAGTAATAAATTGGTCTAATTTGTGCGATCTTGGTTTGAACCGGCTCCTGTATATAGTTATGATACAGCACCCCCACACTAGTACTGACTCTATTGGGTTGTATAGCTCCAATTACCCCCGCAAACTTGCTCTCGCGAGAAGGCACTTGGCAGAAAAATTGCAAAAAGGACTCTGGTCCCCCCGCGAGCCGCGAAACCCTATCATCGTGCTTTGACACACCAGCAATGGCTGCCGCCATCTCCACTTTCGACAACAACAACGACCTCCGCGGCCTTTCCAAGTCCGGTTTCAATCCACTCTTCCACTCTTCGTCTAATTTCATCCGAATCAGTACCTCTAGCGACTTGAACATGCACGACGCCTCTGATTGCGCCCTCAACTTCCCAGAATCTAGGCACTGTATATCCTTGAACGCCTTTCAGCCCGCTCACACCAGCAATAGTTTCCCGAAGAGTGTACTCGGAGTTGTCAGGAACTGTCAAAAGAAGATTGCTAGCGGACGATTTTACCAGGGGAATTGCTGATGCGAATATAAGAACAGCGATGAATACAGAAGCAAGTGGGTCGAATCCAGTCCATCCACTGTAGTGGATCAAACCCGTACTAATCACCACAGATACAGATCCAAGAGTGTCGGCTAAGATGTGCAAGAATATACCGTGCATATTCTCGCTATTGTGTCCATGGGCATGGTTGTTATGGGTACTTGCTGGTGGCTCTCCGTCATGATTGTGGTGGTGGTGATTATCATGGCCGTGTAGGTGATCACAACTATCCTCATGCCGATGGCTATGCCCATGAGAATGACTGTGCGAGTGGCCATGTCCATGAGAATGACCGTGCGAGTGGCCGTGCCCATGATGTGCGTGGTCAAACGCCATAATGCCTAGATTCCGTATTTTAGAATAGATCTACTAGGAGCGAGTAACCATCACTTACCGACGAGATTAATTGCCAATCCCATAGAGCTCACAATCATTAATTCGCCAAGTCGCGCCATCTCAGTAGGTTCTTGCAAACGCTCGATGGCCTCCCACACAATCTCAACACTGATCAACCTATACCACAGAAATCAGCAAATATAAGCAAGATGCCACAAACAGTTGCTGAGGCTAATTCTTACATTAGGAAAATTCCGTTGGCAAACCCAGCAAGAGTATCCATTTTACCTAATCCGTACGGATACCTCATACTTGGTGGCCGCTTGCTCATGACGGCTGCGCAAAGCCCTACCCCAAGGGCCAGGCAATCAAAGAACATATGCACACTATCAGATATAAGGCCCAGAGATCCGGTCATAAAGCCGTAGCACGTTTGAACGATCATGAAGGCAAAATTCAGACTATTAAAATCAGCAAATATCTTGGACAACAGGCGCCTTTGGTACTTGCCACATGAAGTATCCGATCCTCCGCGAATCCTTCTCAATCAGTATGCTATGTACCAAAGGGACCCCTTCCGTCATCCTCAGTAAAGCCCTTGTAACACTTGAAGGGCCCTTGATCTCCTTTGGATGTGCATGACTATTCTCAACTTGAGAATAAGCCCCAGCCATTTGAAACAGTATGGGCGGGTGTTTGTTTGGGTTACTGCTGGAAAGTAACGTTGAGCTGCTAAGTGACGTTGAGCTATTAGGGGCGCCGTAGACGTGCTGCGAGATTTGGAAAAGCTCGGTGTTTACATAATCGGGGCAGGAACCTTGGCACGGTTAGAGCTTGGCTGTGATGGGGAACTCGGTCCCGGGAGCGGCCGCATATGGGTGGAGGACAGCTGCAAAATAATTGACGACTTCACAAGCCACTCCGACACACCCCCCCACTCGGATGAGTGCTAACCAGTTGATTTTCTGTGATGAAACAAGCGGCCGATCTCTTTCAGTCGCAACACTTTATCCAGTTTACCACGGGAGATGGAGGTAGTGGTGTATGTTTTGGTGGATTTCCTTTGTTGGAATGCGGGATGGTTTTGACCATAGTACTGCAGTGTTTATGACTGATGCAGGGGTCAGATGTATGATACCGTAATCAGTATAATTTATTTGATTAATCACTACCGGCACAGGAAACTTTCTTGTTCAAGTTCAGTCGTCTGAGTGGGGGGCACCTAACAGCAAGTGGCTTGTGAAGTTGTCTACCAACAGCTACGCGTACCGTACTCGCACAGTACTAGTACAAGTAAGGCCAACCGCGGAAATGTGGGTTGCCAGCACCCACCGGCCCCAACCTCGGTACACCGGTGGTGATATGGCACCGTGGAGAGAGGGATCAATAATTTTCACACTGGCGGCGGGAAAGAGGGTAGCGTACCGGCATGGCAGCTGTATTCTGTTGCTGGTTTTTGTTTTTTTTTGTTAAATCCTTGAATTTATTTGTAAAAATACGGGAAAATCCCGGCAAGCACCCTAAAGTATGGCCTAGAAAACCCAAAAACATAAAAAACTTCATCACCGCCTACATAAAACAAATAT
>Ga0307513_10001719_pt1 | contig 31238 bp, 33 predicted proteins | sample 15_EM_MG_FD_202174 | JGI IMG/M metagenome (GOLD analysis project Ga0307513, IMG submission 202174) | Populus trichocarpa ectomycorrhiza microbial communities from riparian zone in the Pacific Northwest, United States - 15_EM | ecosystem: Host-associated > Plants > Roots > Unclassified | place... | reverse complement strand
AAACTCATGACGTTCTGTGCTTTCCATGGCATACGATCCTCCCGGCTGATTCGCCGGAAAGTGTCAACCATGTCCCCGCACACCTGTCCATCATGTGTCCGGTCCGTACAGCGACGCAAAAGAAAGTGAGTAGCCGCCGGGCTACCCCCGGCTTGCTGGCGAACTACAGCACAACAACCGAAGAATCAGTTTCAATCAGAATGCTGGAAGCAATCAAAACGCTACGAATTCAATAGCTATCATCGCTCGTAAACAAAGGGCAAAGTGCCAATTCGGCACCTGAAAATCAGAGATAGGGGTTCCTGATCCCCAAGCCAGCGAGTATTTCAGTCTCGCGCGCTTCCATCGCCTGCGCATCCGCCTCGCTGGTTTCATGGTCCCAGCCCTGCGCATGCAGCGCGCCGTGCACCAGCAGGTGCGCATAGTGCGCCTGCAACGTTTTTTTGTTCTCACGCGCCTCTTTGGCAATCACCGGCGCGCACAGCACCAGGTCGGCCGTGACCACCGGTTCCTGCGTGTAGTCGAATGTCAGCACGTTGGTGGCGTAGTCTTTCTGCCGGTAACTGCGGTTCAGCGCCTGGCCTTCTTCGGCGTCCACGATGCGCACGGTGATCTCGGCGTCAGAGTCCAGCGCATGACGAATCCAGCGCGCCACGCTGTGCCGCGGCAGGGCCGCGCGGTGGCGTTTGGCGTCCTGGATGTCGCCGAACTGCAGCGACAGGCTCAAATGTTTACGAGCCATTTCGGCTTTTTGTCCTTGCAGGGCGTGCAACAGGCACTATCGAATCCATAGCATCGTCGATGTCCGGGGTTTTGCCCTTGTAGCCGTCGTAGGCGTCCACGATGCGCGCCACCAGCGGATGCCGTACCACATCCGCGCTGGTCAGGCGGGTGATGGCAATGCCTTTGATGCGCTTGAGCACACGTTCGGCATCGATCAGCCCGCTCAGTTGCGTGCGCGGCAAGTCGACCTGGCTCACGTCGCCCGTCACCACCGCCTTGCTGCCGAAACCAATGCGTGTGAGAAACATCTTCATTTGCTCGGGCGTGGTGTTCTGCGCCTCGTCGAGGATCACAAAAGCGTGGTTCAGCGTGCGCCCGCGCATGAAGGCCAGGGGCGCGATTTCGATCTGCTGGCGCTCGAAGGCTTTCTGCACACGCTCAAAACCCATGAGTTCGTACAGTGCGTCGTAGAGAGGGCGCAGGTAAGGGTCCACCTTCTGGTTCAAATCGCCGGGCAAAAAACCCAGGCGCTCGCCAGCTTCTACGGCCGGGCGGGTCAGCACGATGCGCTGCACCGCACTGCGCTCCAGCGCATCGACTGCGCAGGCCACAGCCAGGTAGGTCTTGCCGGTGCCGGCCGGGCCGATACCGAAGGTGATGTCGTGCGTGGCGATGTTTTCCAGGTAGGCGCCCTGGTTGGTGGTGCGCGCGCGCAGGTCGGCGCGGCGGGTGGACAGCGCCATGGCACCGTCCGGTGCAATGCTCAGCGCGGTGTCCCCGGCCAGCATTAGCTGCACGGTTTCCTCAGGAATCGGGCGCTGCGCCATTTCATAGAGCGCCTGCAGCACCTCCAGCGCCTGCTGTGCCTTGACTTTGGGTCCGTCGATCTTGAACTGCTCGAAGCGGTGCGCAATCGTGACCTGCAGCGCCGCCTCGATGGTGCGGATGTGCGAATCCATGGGGCCGCACAGGTGGCCCATGCGGGTGTTGTTCGGCGGGGTGAAGGTGTAGCGGAGGATCAAAAGCGTGTTTTCCTTGAGGCAAGGCGAGCAGATGGGTGATTGTCCCCCGATATTCAAGTCAGTGGGGCGCACGGTCACGGCTGATAAGATTTGCCCATGATCGGACGAATAAGTGGCCTGCTGGCTGAAAAGAACCCCCCGGAAGTGCTGGTGGACTGCAACGGCGTGGGTTACGAGGTGATGGTGCCCATGAGCACCTTCTACAACCTCCCCGGTCTCGGCGATAAAGTCTCGCTGCTGACCCATTTTGTGGTCCGCGAGGATGCGCAGATTCTTTACGGCTTCGGCAGCGCCAGCGAGCGTGCAGCATTCCGCCAGCTTATCAAGATCTCCGGCGTCGGCCCGCGCACCGCACTCAGCGTGCTCAGCGGCATGAGCGTCGAAGAACTCTCCCAGGCCGTGACCCAGCAAGAGGCCGGCCGAATCATCAAGGTGCCGGGCATAGGCAAAAAAACCGCCGAACGCCTGCTGCTCGAGCTCAAGGGCAAGCTGGGTGCCGACATCGGCGTGCGGGTCAGCATCGCCGACGATGCGCAGTCCGACATCCTGCAGGCGCTGGTGGCGCTGGGCTACAGCGACCGCGATGCGGCGCTGGCCCTCAAGGCCTTGCCCAAGGACATTGGTGTGAGTGACGGCATCAAGCTCGCGCTCAAGGCATTGGCGAAATGAGCATACAAACCGACGACTTCGACATGTCCGGCGTGCCGCCTGTCAAGCGGGTCATGTCGGCTGCGCCTGCCTCGCCCAATGAAGAGGCGATAGAACGCGCACTGCGGCCCAAGCTGTTCGACGAGTATGTCGGCCAGGCCAAGGTGCGCGAACAGCTCGAGATTTTTATCGGTGCAGCCCGCAAGCGCAGCGAAGCCATGGACCACGTGCTGCTGTTCGGCCCGCCTGGCCTGGGCAAGACCACGCTCTCCCACATCATTGCGCACGAACTCGGCGTGAACCTGCGCCAGACTTCGGGTCCAGTGCTCGAGAAACCGAAGGACCTCGCGGCGCTGCTCACCAATCTGGAAAAGAACGATGTGCTCTTCATCGACGAGATCCACCGCCTGAGCCCGGTCGTCGAGGAAATCCTGTACCCCGCGCTGGAGGACTACCAGATCGACATCATGATCGGCGAGGGCCCGGCGGCGCGCAGCATCAAGCTCGACCTGCAGCCCTTCACTCTGGTCGGCGCCACCACGCGTGCCGGCATGCTGACCAACCCCTTGCGCGACCGGTTCGGCATTGTTGCGCGGCTGGAGTTCTACACCGCCGAGGAGCTCGCTCGCATCGTCACGCGCAGCGCCGGGCTGCTCAATGCGCCCATGGACAGGGAAGGGTGTTTCGAAATCGCGCGCCGTTCGCGCGGCACGCCGCGCATCGCCAACCGGCTGCTGCGCCGCGTGCGTGACTATGCCGATGTCAAGGGCACGGGCCACATCTCGCTGGACATCGCCAACAAGGCGCTGGCCATGCTCGATGTCGACCCCCAAGGCTTCGACCTGATGGACCGAAAGCTGCTCGAGGCCGTGATTCACCGCTTTGACGGCGGCCCGGTTGGCCTGGACAACATCGCCGCCAGCATTGGCGAAGAGCGCGACACGATTGAAGACGTGATCGAGCCCTATTTGATCCAGCAGGGCTACCTGCAGCGCACGCCGCGCGGCCGCATCGCCACGCTGGCCGCTTACCGGCACCTGGGCGTGGCGGCACCGGCCAGCCGGCAGGAGGGCGGCCCGGACCTGTTCGTGCCCTGACGAGAGGGGTTGGTACAGGCCCGCTGCGGTTGAGCTGCACCGAAAGCCGGCCTCAGGGCCGGGCGGAATTTTTGGCGGGAAGAAAAAATAAGGGGGAGGACATGGTTGATTCAGCCGGCGCTCAATTGCGCGAGTTTCACGCCTCATGGCGCAGCACGACGGGTGGTGTGACGATTGTTCTCATCGTGATTGCCTTGCTGCTGCTGGCTTTTGCCCTGCTGGGCTCCGATCGCAAGCTGTCGTGGATTCTCCTGGCCGGTACGGCCTTCATGGCCTGGATGGCATGGTTCCTGGGCCGCCAGTTACTGGGCAGCCAACCCGCATTGCGTGTCGGGCCGCGCGGCATCAGGGCGCATGTTCTCAAGGGCAGGAAGCCGTCCTGGGACGATATTGCCGACGTGCGTCAGGAGTCGGTCCAGGGGCATACACACATCGTGCTGTCCCTGACCCCTGTTGCCGCGGCGTCGATGAAGGGGTCGGGGCTGGGCGGCAAGAAACGCGAGCTCCGGATCCCGCTGGCCGCAATCAAAAAGAAAGACCATGGCGATGCCGTCCAGGCAGTCTTCGAGGGATTTCGCCGCTATGGCGGTACCCAGGCGCTGAAAGCTGCCGAAGCACGTATCGAGGAACTCCAGGCGGCAACGGACTTTGAGGCCCGCCTGCGCGAAATGACGCCCGTGACATGGGCGCTGTACCTGATGGTGGCACTGAATGTGGGCGTGTGGCTGGCCAATATCCTGGCCGGCGTCGGCGCCTTCAAGCCCTCGTCGTTCGACCTGCTGCGCTGGGGCGCAAATTCTGCGGCTTCTGTGGTGGAAGACCGCCAGTACTGGCGCTTGCTGACCGCGACTTTCCTGCACGCCGGCGTGCTGCACATCGCGCTGAACATGCTGGGCTTGTGGGAGGCCGGCAAGCAGCTGAACCGCCTTTACGGAAATGCCCAGTTCCTCATGATTTATTTCGCCAGCGCCTTGGTGGGCAGCGCGCTCAGCCTGCACTTTTCCGCGCAGCAGTCGGTGTCTGTGGGTGCGTCCGGTGCCGTGTTCGGTGTTCTCGGCGCCCTCCTGACGGCGATGTACCGGCACCGCGGCCGCATTCCCGGTGTGATGAGTAAAAACGTCATGACGAGCCAGCTGGTTTTCCTGGTCTATGCATTGGGGCAGGGCTTTACCAAGGAAGGCATCGACAATGCCGCGCACATAGGCGGCCTGGTCGCAGGCAGCCTGCTGGCCTGGCTGCTGGCTGGAAAAATGGACGAGACGCAGGGCTCAGGGCGGCTGCAGGCCACGGTGATGGCAAGCCTGCTGCTGCCCGCGGCGGCCGTGGCAGGCCTGGTCCTGACGACACCGGAACCCAAGGTTCACCACCGCCAGTTGTTCGAGTTCCAGGCCGGCATGGCCCGTATCCTGCCGGACCTGCAAGCCGCAGAGAAAGCCTTGCAGGCGGACGGGAAGGCGGCCAGTACCGGCAAGCTGACGACGGCGCAGTTTGTCCAGGCGATCGAGACACGGCACTTGCCGGCCTACAGAAAAGTGGAGCGCGAACTCGCGCCGCTGGATGTGCCGCCCAACGACAGGGCGGCGCCGCTGGTGCAGGACATCAAGCGTGGCCACAGCCTGCTGGTGGCGATGATGCAGATTGAGGTGACCCGGGCGAACAACCCGGGCCAGGTCGACCCGATGCTTGAGGCCAAATTCAAGGCCATGGGTGAAGAACTGAAACTCATCAAGGCGCGTTCCACCGAGCGGGACCAGGCGAAAAAACCTGGCAAGTAATGAGCATTCACGCCTCAGCCGAGCTCCTCGGCAAGCGCGACAATGATGCCCTCAGGTCCGCGGATGTAGGCTAGCCTGTACGTGTCCCCGTACTGCATTTCGCCGATGAGCTCGGCTCCATGGGCGCGCATGCGCGCAACGACAGTGTCGATGTCGTCGACGGCGAACATGACGCGACGGTAGCCCAGCGTGTTCATCGGCGCGTCCACGGGCCCAAACCTGACCGCGTTGGGCGTGTGGAACTTGTCCAGCTCAATGCCCTGTCCATCGGGAGTCCGCATCATCGCTAGGGTGGCCCGGACATCCTTGAGCCCGATCAAACTCCCGATCAAAGGCCTTTCGACTGTCGTCTCGCCCTCGAGCTTGAGGCCCAGTTCGATGAAGAATGCCTTGGCGGCTTCGAGATCGTCGACAACGATGAGAACGTTGTCCATCCGTTTGAGCGTCATATTCTTTCTTCGATCACTTCACTGCTGATGCCCGTACTTGTTGCGCGGGCGCATAACTCGCTCTCGATGGAAGGGTTAAATCACACTGCTCGGTCTATTGAATGCGCTCGCCAAGCCGATCCAGGCGTGGCAGCCAATCGTTGTTGATGTCCGCCGAGACAAGGATGTGGTGAGCTCTGCCGATGAGAAGTCGACGTGGAATGAAACCTATGTAGCGGGAGTCTGCGCTGTTGTCGCGGTTGTCCCCGAGGAAGAAATACTTGTCGGCCGGCACGGTGATCGGCCCGAAGTTGCGCTTTGCCCCAATGGTCGGCAAAAACTGGACTGTTCGTTCGTTTCCTTCGATTTGCTCGATCGTTCTCAGACCTTCAACGGTTACGCCGTGGCCCAGAGGTTCGACAACGCGTTGAATGGCGCTGTACTCAGCAGGCGCCCCATTGATGAAAAGAACTTCGCCGCGCATTTCTATGACGTCACCGGGCACCCCGACCAGTCTCTTGATCAAGCGAACGCCGTCCACCGGAGACGTGAAGGTGATGACGTCTCCGCGCCGCGGATTGCCAAGCGTCACAACTGTGGCATCGGTCAGTGGAATCTTGAAGTCATACGCCAGCCGATTGACAAGGACGACATCCCCCTCCAGGAGGGTCGGGCGCATGGAGCCGGAAGGTATGGGATTCCAGTCGGCTATGGCCAACCGGAAAAACCCAAAACAAAGCAAAAAGATCAGAAACCCGCGGTTCTGCTTGATCCAGTGTTTCATTGACGACTCTTGATGGTTGTGTGGAATCCAACTTTGATATATCCCCGCAAAAATGCGGAATACCATGGCGCAGAAAAATCTAAAGCGACGTTTGTAGTCATGGAGTTAGCTGGACTGACTGCGTATTTATACAGATAGATTGAATTTGACAAAATCGCCGTCAGCATTTCAGCGCAAGGTGTGCCATTCTCAGCGAACTTCGGCACTTAGGCCATCCCGTCACTCGATTCACAACGGGTCATCCATGATGAATACCCGAGCTGGAAATTTTAGTTTCGCTGGTATTCGGTTTAGGCCATAACTGGCAAAGCGCAACTTTGCGGCCGCACCTTCGTCGGGAGGCTCGCCCCCATGACTACACTGACCAGATGAGCACCCTTCCTCCACCACCCCGCGTGCGAGACCGCCTTGCCTCCTATTTCCGAAGTGGCAATGCCATGCGCAGCCGGAGCGTGAGTGATGTCGTGCTGTCGGGTACGGTCGACGTGCCTGCGCCTCCTGCCAGGCTGGTGACCGACTGGGAACGGGAGATCTCGCTGCACCTGGAACTGGAATCCGGCGACGTCGAGGCCCTGTCTTTGGTGCGAGCACGTGTGCGCTGGCCGGACTACCGGCGCTGCGTGCAGGCGGTGTCTGACTGGACACACACGCTGGGCCTGCACGAGGAACTTGCTTCTTCGGAGGTCGCCCTGATGGCCTGCCGCGGCGCGAGGTACCACCACGATGGCGCGCAGTATGGCGGTGCGGCCTTCTGCAATCTCTTCCTGGGCGAAGACAGGGGTCTGGACCTGCATTTTCCGGCAAGCGGTCACCGCATTCCCCTGCACCGGGGCACGGTGGTGGTCTTTGATACCGGTCAGCCGCATGCAGTGATCGAGCATCGCGGTCCTGGCTTTGATGCGGCCGATTTCCCAGCCGGGCGCGATTGCAGCCTGGTGTTCCTGAGCTGGGAGCTTCCCATTGAAAACACAGCTGTCGGGAAGGCACTGGGGATCAGCTTCGACATCGACCCTTCGCGCGCCCTGTTGCTGGACGATGAGCAGGTCTGGCTGAACGGCGCTCCGGCCAGTGTGTGCCCGGCTTCCGGTCGCTGGTGCTAGTAGCCCATTTTTCCCTGGAGCACGGCAATCAGATGCCCTTTGGCCTCGGCAAGCTGTGCCTTGTCGCTGTCGTGCACTTTCCTGAAAAATGCAGCGCATTCGGCAGAGCCGGCTTGCTCCGCGTCCTTGATGTATTGGTCATAGGCCATGAGAGCCTGTGCCTTGTTCTGGATCAGTGTGACCCAGTCGTAGGCAAGGTTGCTGAGAGGGTGGCGGTCGGTGGATTGCTCTTGCATGAAAAACTCCTGTTTAAATGCAAAAGCATATGAATCTACGGCGCCACATCTGTAGGAGCGCACCGACGATTGAACTTCCATATCGCCGCAAAAAGCCGTGATGCGGCTGCCCGGTCAGCTGTCTCGCAATTGCGGGGTGGCCGGCCGTGCGTTGTGCACGATCAGGACTTGCGCCAGGTAGTAGGTGCTGAGCACCCAGAGCGGCGCCATGGCCAGCGGCGCGGCAAACCGGTTGGTGGCCAGCAGCGCATCGCTGAGCATGAAAAAACCCGCGCCGACGGCCACGCCCAGCGCAGCCTTGTCGCGCAGAACGGTGGCCCGGCCTATGGATTGCGCTGCCATCAGCGCAATCACCACCACATAGGCTGCCACGGCGACCCGCAGCACCGGGTTGAGCCCGTTGAAGAGGACGGCATACATCAGCGCGCCGATTCCCAGCGTGGCTGCCAGTGCGCGCCGGCTCGGGAACCATGGCAGGTCCGTCTTGAACAGGGCGATGTAAAACAGGTGCGCCACCAGGAAGGACAGCAGGCCCGGAATGAAGAAGCCGGGGAACATCAGGAAAACGTCGCCGGCAAGGGAAAATACCAGACCCGCCAGCAATAACAAGTCAAATCGGCCGTTGGCCCTTGGTGGGCGGGCGCGAATAGCTACAGAAACAAGAGCAACAAGAAGTGCCAGGGGCTTGAACACGCGGTGCAGTTCCACTAGCCCGAGTGTGCTGGTCGCGGTGGCCAGCGCTGCCGCTTCGATGAGCAGCACTTCGGTCAAGCTCAGGCGGCCCTGCAGCGCGGCGCCCACGGCCCAAAGCCCGATGGCCAGCACACCGAGCCAGAGGGCGGACTGTGCGGCCGGCAGGCTCTCGGCATGCCAGAGAAACAGCGCCACGCCCTGCAGCAACACGATGAACTGGATGGCGCCAAACCACATCGCGGTGCGGCTCAGGGGCGGGTGGTAACGCTCCAGCCGGCCGATGTCAAAAGGCGGCTTTGGGAAACGCGCGGCCACGTCTGCCGGGCGCCAGCCGGGAGGCTTGAACCAGACGCGCAGCTTGTCGGCCCAGTTCCTGGCATGCCAGGAGTCCTTGGCAAGCGCCCAGTACACCTCGGCGTTGGACCACAACGGGTCCCAGCTGTTGAGCGGGCTGCGCGTGCCGTAGACGCATTTTTCGTCCTCCTCGCGGAAGCTGCCGAAGAGCCGGTCCCAGATGATCAGGATGCCGCCGTAGTTCCTGTCGACATAGTTGTCGTTGACCGCGTGGTGCACCCGGTGGTTGGAGGGCGAGCAGAACCAGCGGTCGAACCAGCCGAGCTTGGGTACATGCTCGGTGTGCACCCAGAACTGGTAGAGCAGATCGATCAGCACGACCACGCCGAAGACCAGCGGCGGCACGCCGGCAATCGCCATCGGCATATAAAAAATCCACCCCAGCAGAGCGCCGCTGCTGGTCTGGCGCAGCGCGGTCGAGAGGTTGTAGTCCTGGCTCTGGTGGTGCACCACGTGCGCGGCCCAGAAGACGGCGCTTTCATGGCCGGCGCGGTGCAGCCAGTAGTAGCAGAAGTCGTAGAAGACGAGGGCGATCAGCCAGCCGTACCAGGTGGTCCAGAAGGCTTCGTTGGGGTAGAGCGCCACCGACGAATAGATGGCGGTGTAGATGCCAACGCGGAACAGCCGCGTGAACACCGCGCTGATCTGGCTCAGCATGCCCAGGCTGATGCTGTTGATGGCATCGTTCAACCGGTAGGTGTTGCGGCCTTTCGCGTAGCCCCAGGCGAACTCGATCGCGATCAGCAGAAAGAAAACCGGGGTGGCGAGGACGATGATCTGGCTGGGGGTCATACCGCCCCCACGCTTTTCACTTCGTGTAATACGCTGACCCCCAAGGGGGCGCTGCGCCTGCGGCCCGGCAAAGCCGGTTCCGCGGCCCCTGCCTGTGAAGAGGCCGGCCCGGTGCGGCGGCATTTACAACAAAACCTGTAGTGGAACTTCATATCCACTATTCTGGTCTGGATCAGGTCAGGGCGCCTCTGGCATCAACCCTGATGATTTGCTCGACCGTGCCGTGTTCCAGGCCGCCGCGCACGCCCAGCAGATGGTCGTGCAGGTTGACGGTCGGGTCGCAATGGCCCGGAATCAGCCAGACGGTGTCACCGAGGGCCGGCAGCACCGCGCCGCGCAGGATGCCGTGTTCGTCGCCGCCGTTGGCATACTCCAGCGCCAGCCTGTGCACCGCCGGCAGGCCGGAATCGATGGCGTGGCTTTTGTGGCCGGCGTCCACCACCGCGTGGCCAGCGCAGACGCTCATGACCTGGCTTTTGACAAACAGCGCGTGTTCGAAGGCCGGTTGCTCGGGGTCGGGCTCGTTGCCGGCATAGTCGCGGTCCATGAACAGGTAGGAACCCGCCTGCAGCTCGCCATACACCCCGCTGGCCGTTTCCAGCAGGAAAGTGCCCGTGCCGGCACCGGTGACCAGCGGCACCGCATGGCCTGCTGCCTGCAGCGCGGCCCGCGTGGCCTGTACGTGGGCAATCACTTGCGCTATTGCCTGCCGGCGTTCGGCCAGCGTGCGCAGATGCTGGGCACGCCCGTGGTAGGCCTGCAGGCCGCCAAACTGCAGCGCCGGCTGGCGCGCGATTTCTTCGGCCAAAGGCACGGCGGCGGCACCAGGCACCAGGCCGCAGCGGCCCTGGCCGACGTCGATCTCGACGAACACGCGGATCAGTGAGTGCTGGCCGTGTGCCGCCTGGGCCAGCCGGCGCAGGCCCTCCAGGCTGTCCACCGCGATGGCCAGCTGGCCACCCAGCGCCTGCAGTTCCCTGGCGACGGCGACCACGCGTTTGAGCTTGAAGGGCGAGACCACCTCGTTGCTGATGTAGATGTTGTTCACGCCCAGCGCCGCCAGCGCCTCGGCTTCCGATGTTTTCTGCACACAGACGCCAACCGCGCCGCGCGCCATCTGCAGCCGGGCCAGGGTAGCGCTTTTGTGCATCTTCGCGTGCGGCCGCAGCTTCACGCCGTGTTGCGCCGCGAATGCCGCCATGCGGTCCAGGTTGCGCTCCATCGCGTCGAGGTCGATCACCAGCGCAGGTGTGTCGATGGCCGCCGCGGGACGGCCCAACAGGTCAGACAGCAGGTGCATCAGGCCGTGGTTTCGTCAAGGGTGCCGTCGTCGAGGTGCTGGGTGTCGGCCCAGCCGACCAGCGTGAAGCCGTCCGGCGTCCAGAGCAGGCGGTTGATGGCCGCATTGCCCAGCGCCCAGGTGCGCGGTGCCTGGATGTCCAGCCGGGTCGCGGCGCGATACAACACGTCCATCACGCCGCCGTGGCCAACCAGCACGATCAGTTCGCCGGCGTGCCGTGCCGCCAGTTTCTCGGCGGTGGCGACCACCCGTTCGCGCAGCTGCAGCAGCGACTCCCCGCCGGCCGGTGCGAAGTGCGGGTCGCGCGTGCGCCAGAGCCGGGCCTGCTCGGGTAGCACGGCTTCGATCTCTGCAAAGGTCTTGCCCTGGAATTCGCCGAAATGCCTTTCGCGCAGGCCGGGCTCGGCCACCACCGGCACGCCGGTGGCCTGGCCCACATGCTGCGCTGTTTCAAAGGCCCGCCCCAGGTCGCTCGCATAGATGGCGTTGACCGGCTCTTCCGCCAGCGCCTGCCCCAGGCGGCTGGCCTGCCAGCGGCCGGTATCGTTGAGCCCGACATCGAGCTGGCCCTGGATGCGCGTGTCCACATTCCAGGTGGTTTCGCCATGGCGAATGGCCAGTACGCGTGCGGCTTCACTCATCGCGCAGTGCCTTCCAGGTGCCTGGACTGGGTCCCCTTCAAGCAGGGGCCGCGGAACCGGCTTCGCCGGGCCGCAGGCGCAGCGGCCCCCTCGGGGGGCAGCGCAGTACGCGAAGCGACAAGTGTGGGGGCCAACATTTTTAACGTGGGGGCCTCATCTAGGTATTTCCACACTGACGCGGCGCGGGCCTGCAGGAGGTACGGGAAAACCGCGCAGGGCGGCGTCCAGCATGGCCGAGACCACCGGGTCGCTGTCGTTCCACAGCTCTTCACTGACGGCACGGGTTTCATACACGGTGGTATTGCCGCGCAGCTCGCGCATCACGATGCTGACTTCGCGGCGGTACAGCGGCGGGTCCATGCCGCCCAGCGGAAAACCGAAGCCGAAGCCCACACTTGCGCCGCCGCCACCGCTGCCGCCGCCGATAAAGATGTTGGGGCCACCATAAGGGTAGTAGCCGCCATCCCAGCGCGAACGCAGCATCGGCTGCGAACTGGCGCTGACCTGAACGCTGAAGCTGGCCGCCTGCGGGTTGTGCTGCAGGCCCACCCGTGCCAGCGCCGCCTGCGTCAGGGCTTCCAGCCTGGCCTGCGGCGCATCGGGCTGCTGCTGGGACAGCAGGCGTTCGAAGCGGTAGCTGCTGCCCGGCGCTGGCGGGGCCGGGCTCCAGCGTGCGAAGCTGGTAACTTCGCTGTCCACTGCGCGGGTGCTGGCGCAGCCGCCTAGCAAGCCGGTCAGGGTTGCTGCAAAAATAATAGCTGTCAGCGCTCGTTCCATAAGGCCTCCAGGTATAAATCGTTCGAAAAAATTTACATCGCCACCACGGCAAGCCCGGGCCGCACCGGCTCGGAAAAATCTTCGGCATCGAAGGCCTTGTCGCCCTCCGGATCCGGCATGCCGGTGCTGCGTATGCCCTTGAAGTCGTGCTGCTTGTTGTCCATCAGGTGCGAAGGCACGACGTTCTGCAGCGAGGTGAACATGTTTTCGAGGCGACCGGGAAACTTCTTGTCCCACTCGCGCAGCATGTTGCCGATCTGCACACGCTGCAGGTTCTGCTGGCTGCCGCACAGCGTGCACGGAATGATGGGGAAGTCGCGTACCTGGGCCCACTTGATCAGGTCTTTTTCGGTGACATAGGCCATGGGCCGGATCACCACGTGTTTGCCGGTGTCGCTGACCAGCTTGGGCGGCATGCCCTTGAGGCGCGATGCGAAAAACATGTTCAGGAAAAAAGTCTGCAGCATGTCGTCGCGGTGGTGGCCCAGCGCGATCTTGGTCGCACCCAGTTCTTCGGCCACGCGGTACAGAATGCCGCGGCGCAGGCGCGAGCACAGCGAACACATGGTTTTTCCCTCGGGAATCACCCGCTTGACGATGCTGTAGGTGTCCTGCGTCTCGATGTGGAAGGGCACGCCCAGCTTTTCCAGGTACTGCGGCAGGATGTGGTCGGGAAAACCGGGCTGCTTCTGGTCCAGGTTGACGGCGATCAGCTCGAAGTTGATGGGGGCGCGCTTTTGCAGCTTGAGCAGGATGTCCAGCATGGCGTAGCTGTCCTTGCCGCCCGAGACGCAGACCATGACCTTGTCGCCTTCCTCGATCATGTTGAAGTCGACAATCGCGCGGCCGACTTCGCGGCACAGGCGTTTTTCGAGCTTGTGCTCCTCGCGCTCGATTTTCAGGCCGGCCGTTTTCGCAGCGGTTGCGCTGTCGCCTTCGGCGGCGTCGTTCATCACATCGTTCAATACGGCACTCATATCATTTCCATCCATCTGGTTCACCACTGACCGGTCTCGACGCGAATGGCAACTTCGCAGTCTTCAAAAATTTCCAGTTTTGCAATTTTCACACGTACGCCCAGAACACCGGGCAGCTGCATCAACCGGTGTGCCAGCTTGCCGATCAGGCTTTCCAGCAGGTTCACATGTTCGGCCCGGCACTCGTTGATGATGATCTGCCGCACCTTGCGGTAGTCCAGCACATGGTGGATATCGTCGTCGCTGGGCAGCAGGGGTTGCGTGCCCAGGTTGAGTTCGGCGTCCACCTGGATGGGCTGCGGCGCGGTCTTCTCCTGGTCAAGAATGCCCAGGTTTGCGTCAAAGCGCAAACCGGTCAGCGTGAGGATCTGGTTGCCCCGGGTATTGAACATGATCGGTGTCGGCCTGCGGTGGGTGTGTAGGAATACGCGCTCACATCAGTGAGAAATCGCGCTCGAATTTCATCAGGTGCTGGCCGCCATCGACCAGCAGCGTGGTACCGGTCAAGGAGGCGTTTTCCAGCGCAAATTTCACGGTGGCCGCCACATCGGCCGGGCTGGAAGAGCGGCCCAGTGGCGAGAGCTTGTGCAGGGCCTGGAATTTTTCGTCGCTCAGCAGGTGGCTTGTCAGCGTCAGGCCCGGCGCCACGCCGACCACCCGCAGCTGCGGCGCCAGGGCGATGGCCAGCATGGTGGTGGCCGCTTCCAGCGCTGCCTTGGACAGCGTGTAGCTGAAAAAATCGGGGTTCTGGTTCCAGAGTTTCTGGTCCAGCAGGTTCACGACCACCCCGGGTGCCTGTCGCGCTGCGACATGCGCATGCAGCGCCTGCGCCAGCAGGATGGCGGCGCCGGTGTTGCTGCGCATGTGTTTCCCGAGCGCTGCAAAACCGAAACTCGCGGCGCTGTCATGTTCGAAAACCGATGCGTTGTTGACCACCGCATCGACCTGGCCGAAGTGGTTGGCCACCTGCGGCAACAAACCCCGTACTGCTGCTTCGTCGTCCAGGTCCAGACAAAAAGAGGCCGAATCCCCCGCCAGTCGTGCGCAATCAGCTACTGTTTTAATAGCGTCCTCTTCCGAACTCCGGTAATGCACGGCAACCCGCCAGCCGCCAGCCGCCAGCGCAAGCGCGATCTCGCGGCCCAGCCGCCTGGCGGCGCCGGTAACGAGAACAACAGGAGCGGGGAGCGCTGGTTTCATGGGGTGGGTACCTGGGGGCCGGAGGCAGGGCAATCGCCGACAATCCGGGGGTGAGCACCTCCCGCATGACGACACCCCCTAGTTTAACGAGCACCCTGGCCGGCGCCATCCGCGGGGCCATTGCCGGCGCCGGCGGCTGGATCGGCTTTGACCGCTTCATGGCCCTGGCCCTGTACACCCCCGGCTTGGGCTACTACGCCAGCGATTCGCGAAAATTCGGCCTGATGCCCGGTTCGGGCAGCGATTTTGTCACCGCACCCGAGCTGTCACCGCGTTTTGGCCAGGCGCTGGCGCGGCAGGTGGCGCAGGCGCTGCAGGCCACGGGCACCGCCCAGGTCTGGGAATTCGGGGCCGGTTCGGGCGCACTGGCCGAGCAGTTGCTGGGCGCCCTGGGCCCGCAGGTCGAGCGCTACACCATTGTTGATTTGTCCGGCACATTGCAGGCCCGGCAGCGCGAGCGGCTGGCGGCCTGGGGCGATACCGTGCGCTGGGTCAGCGAGCTGCCCGGGCAGATGCAGGGTGTGGTGGTCGGCAACGAGGTTCTGGATGCCATGCCGGTCCAGGCGTTAGCCCGGCGCGAAGGCGCCTGGTATGAACGCGGGGTAGCAGTTGAGGACGGGCTGTTTGTCCATGCCGACCAGCCGACTGACTTGCGTCCACCGCTGGAGGTGCCGGGCAGCCACGACTACCTGACCGAAATCCATCCGCAGGCCGAAGGCTTTGTGCGCACGCTGGCAGATCGGCTGCAGGCCGGCGCGGTGTTCCTGCTCGACTACGGTTTTCCCGAGCACGAGTATTACCACCCGCAACGCAGCATGGGCACGGTCATGTGCCACCGCGGCCATCTGGCGGATGCCGATGCACTGCAGGACGTGGGCGAGAAAGACATCACGGCTCACGTCAACTTCAGCGGCATCGCGCTGGCTGGGCAGGAAGCGGGTTTCCAGGTGCTGGGTTACACCAGCCAGGCGCGCTTCCTGCTGAACTGCGGCCTGCTCGACGGCATGGAAGACGCGCCGCTGGCCGAGCGGGCCATGGTGCAAAAACTTGTCAATGAGCATGAGATGGGTGAGTTGTTCAAAGTCATCGCCTTTGCTGTTGACTCGAAGGTCTCGCCGTGGAGTGGGTGGCAGGCGGTCGGGTTTGGGCAGGGGGACAGGAGCCACACTTTGTAGCTGCTGCGAGCTGTTCGGGCTGCGCCTGTTGAAGCTGTCTTTTGATTCCACGGGCGGTGGTTAGCCAGCAAGCCGGGTCTCGCCCCGGCGGGCGAGGCACTTTGTCTTTGCTTCGCCAAAGAAAAGTACCCAAAAGAAAGGCGACCCGATGGTCTGGGTCCCTTCGCTTCGCTACGGGCAACCTCCGGTGCTCGCCAAAAGCGGGGTCTCGCTCGAACTCGCCTTCGGCTCAAACAATCGCGAGCCCTGATCCGCTTTTGCCTGTGCTCCTCGGCCCAGCCCGACGGGTGGGGGGAACGGATGCGGGTGCGGGGAGGCGAGGACGCGCAAAGCGCGTCCTCGCCGGAGCCCGATTTCTTCCCCACCCCTTCTGACTGCGCCGAGGAGCAGAGGTGCAGCCGGATCAGGGCGAGCGATTGTTTGAGCGTAGCGAGTTCGAGCTCGACCCCGGCTGGACCGAGCACCGCAGGCTGCCCCCGTAGCTTCAGCGAAGGGGAACGTAGGCAGCGGGGTCGCCTTTTCTTTGCTTACTTTATTTTGGCGAAGCAAAAGAAAGTGAGTAGCCGCCGGGCTACCCCCGGCCTGCTGGCACACCACAAGCAGATCAGATCATCCAGAGAATGGACTTCCTATTCGGCGCGCCCAGGAAGCGAAGCAGGCCCTAAACTAGCCCCATGATTCGCTGGATGCTGGTGATTTTCCTGGCGCTGATGTTGATCAGCTGGTTCACGCCCCTGCTGCACAAGCTGGGCTTTGGAAAATTGCCTGGCGATTTCCGCTTCAAACTGTTTGGGCGGGAATGGTTCATTCCGTTGACAACCACCATCCTCCTGAGCTTCGTGGCCAGCCTCATCAGCCAAATGATCTGAACGCTTCTCAAATGAATCAGTTTTCCACTCCCATCATCCAGTTGCCTGCAGGCGCGCAGCCGGTCGCGTGCGTGGACGTTGGCGGAACCAAGGTGGCGGTCAGCGTGGTGGACCAGCGTGGTGTGCAGGGCCGGCGGGTGGAACCGACGGCCAAGGAAGGCGCCCCGGATGCCCTGGCGCAGCAGGTGCTGCGCATGATCAATGCAAGCTGCGCTGCTGTGCAGATCCGGCCCGGGGACATTGCTGCGGTCGGCGTGGCGTCCTGCGGTCCGTTTGTGCTGAACCAGGGCTGTGTCGAACTGGCGACGCCCAATATCTGCGGCGGCCTGGCCGGCGCAGCGCGCGGCTTGCCCAACAACTGGACCACGGCCGTGCTGGAAGCGCCGCTGCGCGCGGCCTTCCCTTCCGTGCGGGTCGAAAACGACGGCATGGCTGCGCTGGAGGCCGAGCGTCGCTGGGGCGCGCTGCAGGGACTGGACCACTGCGCCTACGTGACCTGGAGCACGGGCATCGGTGTCGGCCTGTGCGTGGATGGCCGGGTGCTGCGCGGCAAAAACGGCAATGCTGGCCACGCCGGCCACATGTTCGTCAGCGACAACAACGACGCCTTGTGCGGCTGCGGCAACGTTGGTGATGTCGAGGCACTGGTGGCCGGCAATGCCATGCCGCGGCGCTTTTCAAAGCTGGGCTATGCTGATTCTGCTTCTATTTTGATAGCTGCCCGTGCAGGAGAGACGGGGGCTGTGGCCATTGTTGATGATGCCTGCCGGGTCATGGGCCGGGCTTTGTACAACCTCGTGGTGACCCTGGACCTGCAGCGCATCAGTCTGGGCGGCAGCGTGTTCTGGCATCACCGCGATTACCTGCTGCCGCGCCTGCAGGCCCAGATCAGCGGCAAGCTGCCGGCGCTGACCGGGACGTTTGTGCTGGTCCCGGCCGGCCTGCAGGAACAGGTCGGCGACTACGCGGCGCTGGCGCTGGTGGTCTGATTCCATTTCCAAATCATCCGTGCACTTTGTCGACTTCGCTAGCCGTACGTTTGTACTGTCGTCGCTTCGCCTTCGCGTTCACGAATGATTTGGAAACGGAATGACTCCGTCCGGACGTCAGGGCAGCAGCGTCCATTCGTGGCTGCATTTGCGGCACTTTACCCGCACGCCGTCATGGCCAGCACCGTCTTCCACCACGTTGAGCAAGCCGTACGCTGTACAGACAGGACAGTTGGCCTGGTCGGCCACGGCCTCGGCATGGGACAGCAAATACAGGTAGCGGCGCAGTGCCCACAGCGCCACAGCGCCGCTGAGCATGAAAAGAAGGGTGTTCAGCAGTTTTTCGCCGAGAGTGCCTCCGTGAAAAAGCTCCAGGGTGGCCATCAGCGCAATCGTGCTCAGCAGGGCCAGCAGCATGTGGGCGTGGCTGGACAGCAGCTCATGCTCATACCACTTGCGAAACCCGACCTTGCGGATGCCGTCAGCCAGCGAACGATTGAGGTAATTGTGGGTGGCCATATCGGTCCAGTAGGTACCGAATGGTTGCACAACGCCGGTTTTTCCGCCAGCAGGCCGGATGGACAGTGCCAGTTCAGCCTGGGTTGATTTGCGACAGGGTATCCAGGAAGCTCTTGCGCCACCAGTGCACGTCCTGGCGGCGTATGCGTTCAAGCAGTTTCTGGTGGCGCCGCTGGCGCTCGTGCAGCGGCATCTGCAGGGCCAGCTGGATGCTTTCTGCCGTGCCGTCGCTGTCGTAAGGGTTCACCAGCAGCGCTTCCTTGAGCTGTTCGGCCGCACCGGCGAAACGCGAAAGCACCAGCACGCCGGGGTCGGCCGGGTCCTGGGCGGCAATGAATTCCTTGGCGACCAGGTTCATGCCATCGCGCAGCGGCGTGACCAGGGCCACGGCGGCCACGCGGTACAGGCCGGGCAGGCGCTTGCGGGCGACGTTGCGGTGGATGTAGCGCACCGGCATCCAGTCCAGCTCGCCGTAGTCGCCGTTGATGGCGCCGCACAGGCTTTCCAGCTCCTGGCGCAGGCCGGTGTAGGTGTCGAGCGCCTCCCGGCTGGGCGAGGCAATCTGGATCAGCGTGGCGCTGTTGAGGTTTTCCGGATACTTCTGCAAGAGTTTGCGAAAGGCGCGCAGGCGTTGCGGCAGGCCCTTGGAATAGTCGAGGCGCTCGACGCCCAGCAGCAGGCGGCGGCGCGAATACTCTTCCTTCATGCGCTCGTGCATCTCGCGTGCTTCCTTGCCATGTGTCAGCGCGGCAAACTCGTCGACGTCGATGCCGATGGGAAAAGCCTGGGCCTGCACCGTGCGCCCGAAAGCGCGGAACTGGTGCAGGTCCAGCGCCTCGGCGCCGGCTTCTTCGCCGACGTAACGCGCGAAATGTTCCACATCGGCCTGTGCCTGAAAGCCCACCAGGTCGTAGGCAAACAGGGACCGGATCAGCCATTCATGCTGCGGAATCGCCGCCAGGATGAGCGGCGGCGGCAGCGGAATGTGCAGGAAAAAACCAATGCGGTTTTTGCAGCCCATGGCACGCAATTCGGCAGCCATCGGGATCAGGTGGTAGTCGTGCACCCAGATGATGTCGTTGGGCAGGAGCTGCGGCAGCAGCTTGCGCGCCAGCATCTGGTTGACGCGGCGGTAGCCGCCGATAAAGCCGGCATCGAAGTCGGCCAGGTCCAGCCGGTAATGAAACACCGGCCAGAGAACGCCGTTGCTGTAGCCGAGGTAATAGCTGTCGTGGTCTTCGCGGCACAGGTCCACCGTGCTCAGCGTCACATTGCCGGCCTGCTGGGTGTGGACCTCACCTTCACCCGGCGTGCCGCCCTCGACCACCGTGCCGCTCCAGCCGAACCATACGCCGCCATTGGCCGACAAGGCATCACCCAGCGCCACGGCCAGGCCGCCCGCGGCTGTCTTGCGCGGGTCGGCGACACGATTGGAGATGACAACCAAGCGACTCATGAGACACCCGCGCAGCGATGTTTGATCGTGGCCAGCAGGGGCCGCGGAACCGGCTTGGCCGGGCCGCAGGCGCCGCCCCCTGCAAGGGGGGAAGGGGCTACACGCAGTGAGCCTCCGACGGGGGTGAGCCAATCCTTCATACTTGACTGTCCCAAGGCGCAGACAAACGGACGGCCGCATTGATGATGCCGACCATGGAGTAGGTCTGCGGGAAGTTGCCCCACATCTCGCCGGTCACCGGATGGGTGTCTTCCGACAGCAGGCCCAGGTGGTTGCGGGCGGCCAGCATGGTCTCGAAAATCTCGCGCGCCTGGTCCTTGCGACCTATGCGCGCGAGCGCATCGATGCGCCAGAAGGTGCAGATGTTGAAGGCGGTTTCCGGCTTGCCGAAATCGTCCGGCGCCTCATACCTGCGCATGTAGGGGCCGTCGCACAGGTGTTTTTCCAGTGCATCCACCGTCGCAACAAAGCGCGGATCTCTCGGGTCGATGAAGCCGACCTCGATCATCAGGAGCACGCTGGCGTCCAGGTCGCGCCCGCCGAAACTCTCTGCAAAGGCCTGCCGCTCCTCGCTCCAGGACTCGCGCAGGATGCGCTCGCGCATGATGTTGGCGTGGCCATGCCAGTAGATCGCGCGGTCGGGCTGCTTCAGGGTTACGGCAATCTTGCCGAGGCGGTCGCAGGCGGCCCAGCACATCAGTGCCGAGGAGGTGTGTATTCGGGCGCGTGTGCGCAGCTCCCACATGCCCGCGTCGGGTTTGTCGTAGTTGCGTACCGCCTGCTCGCCGACCGCTTCGAGACGCAGGAATTCGGCCTCGCCGGCACGGTGCAGCAGGCGGTGGTCGTGAAAGGACTGCGCGGCACCCAGCACCACATTGCCGTAGACATCATGCTGGAAATGCTCCTGCGCCTGGTTGCCCACGCGCACCGGCCCCATGCCGCGGTAGCCGCTCAGATGCTCGTAACAGGCCTCGGGCAGTTCGCGCTCCAGGCCGATGCCGTACAGCGGCTGGATGTGGCCGCCGCCGGCCTGCACCACGACGTTGCTGAGCCAGCGCAGGTAGTCTTCCATGGTGCCGACTTCGGACAGGCTGTTGAGTGCGCGCACCACAAAAAAGGCATCGCGCAACCAGCAAAAGCGGTAGTCCCAGGTACGCCCGCTGTTCGGTGCCTCGGGGATGCTGGTGGTCATGGCCGCCACGATGGCGCCGGTGTCTTCAAACAGCGAGAGCTTGAGCGTGATGGCTGCGCGGATCACGGCCGGCTGCCATTCCAGCGGAATGGCCAGGCGCTGGCTCCATTTGCACCAGTAGGACAGGGTTTCCTCTTCGAAGAGGCGCGCGGTATCGGCAATGCCGTCGGCCAGCGATTCGTCGGCGCCCAGCAGGAAGTTGTGCTCGCGTGTCAGCACGAAGGGTTGCCCGGACTGCAAGTGCGACAGGGGAGCGTCGGTGTTGAGCCGCAAGGTCAGCGCGTCGCCGACGTAACGCAGGTGGTTGCTGCCCTGGGTGATGACCGGCTTGCTGCGGCCCCAGTCGTAGCGGATGTCCAGCGACACCCGGATGCGCGGCGCGCCCTGGATGGGCCGGACACGGCGCACCAGGGTGAGGGGCCGGAAGAAGCGCGAGCGCCGGTAAAAGCGCGGCGCAAAATCGGTGATCTCCACGCCCTGGCCGCTGGTGTCGAACAGTTGCGTGCGCAGCACGGCCGTGTTCGGCTCGTACCACTGCTTGCTGTGCGAGAAGTTTTCAATCTCGATGGCAAAAGCGCTGCCCTTGTTACTGGGGTCCAGCAACGCGTTGAACACCGGGTCGCCGTCAAACCGCGGCAGGCAGCACCAGACAATGCGGCCCCGGGCATCGACCAGCGCGCTGAAGCCGCAATTGCCGATCACGCCCAGTGCGAGCGACGGTGGCGCAGGCGGCGGGAAAGCCGGGGCGGGCGGGGCGCTTGTACCGTTTGTGCTGGAACTCATGCGGGAAGCCTTTGCCCGAAGCCGGCGCCTGCGCTTGCTGCCGCCGGTGTGGCCGATTGCAGCCAGGCCATCAGCTGGGCAACGCCGGAACAGCGGTGCCGCGCGATGGTGTGTTCGGGTCCGACCTTCACCGCATACCCGCCCATTTGCTGGACTTCCGCGAAACCGGATTCATCGGTGATGTCATCGCCGGCAAAAATGGGCTGGCGCCCCGCAAAAGGCGCTTCCGCCATGAATGCGGCGATCGCCGTGCCCTTGCTGACGCCGATGGGCTTGAGGTCGATCACACATTTGCCCTGCATCAGGTCCAGGCCGCTGCTGCGCTCGACGGCGGCGCGCATGACCTGCATGCACAGAGCTTCCAGTTCGGGGACATGGCGGTAGTGCAGGCTGAGTGCCAGGTTCTTGCGCTCCAGCCTCAGGCCCGGGTGCAGTTCCAGCAGTCCTTCGGCAGCCCGCAGCACATGGCGCATATCCGCCGGTGGCGCGCTGATCAGCAGGCCTTCGGCGTTGCGCCGTTGGGCGCCGTGCTCCACCGCCGACGGCAGCTGCAGCGGTGCCAGGAAGGTATCCAGGTCCAGCAGGCGCCGGCCCGACACCAGGGCCAGTGCGCCACCGAGATGCCTGTACAGGCTGGCCAGGAGGGCGGTCAGCGTGGCGGGGACGACGACGGCTTCCGGCTGCGAGGCCACTTCGACCAGCGTTCCGTCAAAATCCAGAAAAAGTGCCGTGCCTTGCGTGATGGGAGGCAGCGTCTCGAGGAGTGGGTTTTTGGGGCTTGTTTGCATCAAATCTCACCTTAGCAGAATCCCGCCCGCGGGCTTGTAGGCCAGATGCGCATATGCCGTTTCAGCTTCCGGGCCACGGCAGGGCAAGGCCTGTGGCGGCGCTTCAGCCGGGTTCTGCGGACGCCTTCAGCCAGGCTTGCACCGCCTGCACCCGTGCGGCATGGATTTTTTCGCCGATTTTGGGCCCCGAGAGCCCGGCCGCCTGCGCTGCCTGGGCCACGGTTTCCGTGACCACGGCCTGCGCGGCCAGCAGCGCCTGCGCCAGCCTGGGCCGTTGCGGGTAAGCGGAATTTTCCAGGCCCAGGCGGCCGCGTGCATCACATTCGCAGGCCAGCAGCACTTCGCCAAACCGTGCCGGTTTGCGAAAGGCGTCGCAGCGCTCGAGCAGCCGCACCAGCGCGGCTGCGCCGAACCCGTCGCTGCGGTGGATGTTGCCGTGTTCGAGCGCCACCACCGCGGCCAGTTCACGGCAATCGGTGGGCACGCGCAGGCGCTCGCACATGGCCTTGAGCAGCCTGGCGCTGCGTTCTTCATGGCCAATATGCTTGGGCAGCACATCGGCAGGCGTGGTTCCCTTGCCGAGATCATGGCCCAGGCAGGCAAAACGCACGGCCAGGCTGGCTTCCAGCTGCGCCGACATGTCCAGCACCATCATCAGGTGTACGCCGGTGTCCACCTCGGGGTGGTATTCCGCGCGTTGCGGCACGCCCCAGAGCCGGTCCACTTCGGGCAGCAGATGCCGCAGCGCACCGCACTCACGCAGCACTTCGAACATGCGGGACGGCTTGCGCTCCATCAGGCCGCGGGCCAGCTCCTGCCAGACCCGCTCGGCCACCAGCGCATCAACCTCGCCCTGCGCCACCATCTCGCGCATCAGCGCCAGGGTTTCGGGCGCCACCGTGAAGTCGGAAAAACGTGCGGCAAAGCGCGCCAGCCTCAGGATGCGCACCGGGTCTTCGCGAAACGCCCCGGTCACGTGGCGCAACACCTTGTCACGAATGTCCCCCTGTCCGCTGTAAGGATCGATGAGGGCCTCAAGATCGGCTTCAAATCCGGTTCCGGCCCTTTTCGGCCGGGCAGGAGCTGCTATTGAATTGATAGTGAGGTCGCGCCGCGCGAGGTCTTCCTCCAGCGTGACGTCGGGCGCGGCATGGACCGCAAAGCCGCGGTAGCCGCGCGCTGTGCTGCGCTCGGTACGGGCCAGCGCGTATTCCTCGCGTGTTTGCGGGTGCAGGAAAACGGGGAAGTCCTTGCCGACGGGCAGGTAGCCTTGGGCGGTCAGTTCTTCAGGCGTGGCGCCAACGACGACCCAGTCATGGTCTTGCACCGGCAAGCCCAGCAAGGTGTCGCGTACCGCACCGCCGACCATGTATATCTGCATGGAGGCAGTTTAGCGGCTCAGGCCGGTTGCGAGGCGACCTGCAAACCCATGCGGGTTCCGCTCAGGAGAATACCGGCCGGAAAAAGCTGCGTTCGTAACTGATGATGCAGCGGGTTTCTTCGGCATACCTGAAAGCGGCCTGGCAGTCTGGGTCTTCAAAGGAGCGCAGGCGGTAGCTTTCGTAGGCGGTCAGGCTGTCAAAGGTGAACAGCGCGAGGGCAATGTTGTTGGCCCCTTCGCCGGGCATGAAATAACCGTGGTGCCTGCCGCCAAATTTTTCCACCAGCGGGATCCAGAGCTTGCCGTAGTGCTCAAACTCCTTGAGCTTGCTGGTGTCGAGTACATAACGAAGATAAATGGTGACCATGATGAAGCCTGGTTTTTTCGTGCATCGGCGCGGGATGCGCAAAGGGATTTAAACGTTCGCGCCTTTCAGCGCGGCCCATACCTGCCGGGCCTGCAGCTCTGTTCCGGCCGGCGCCGGCAGCAACGGCAGCCGGCATTCACCGACATTCAGGCCCAGCGTGCGCAGCATAGCCTTGACGGACATCGAATACACCGAGGCCTCGGTATTGACGAAGCGCAGCGAGGGCAGCAGCCGGGTGTTGATCTCGCGGGCCAGGCGCGCGTCGCCCCGCCCAAAGGCGGCGATCATGGCCTGGAACTCGGGGCCGGTCCAGTGGGTGGTGGTGCCGACCACGCCCACCGCACCCACGGCCAGCAGCGGCAGCGTGTAGCTGTCATCCCCTGAATACAGGTCAAACGGGCCGGCGTCGGCCAGCAGTGCTGCTGCAGCGGGTGGATCACCGGTGGCGTCCTTGAAGGCGACGATGTTGGGCACCTCGCGGAGCAGGCGCACCAGCACTTCATGGCTGACGCGGCGCCCGGTGCGTACCGGCACGTCGTAAAGCATCACCGGCAGATCCGTGGCCGCAGCGACCGCCCGAAAGTGCGCTTCAATGCCCGCTTGCGGCGGCCGGTTGTAGTAGGGGCTGACGACCAGCACGCCGGCGGCGCCGAGCGCCTGCGCCTGGCGCGTGAGGGCAATGCTGTGCGCTGTATCGTTGCTGCCGGTGCCGGCCAGCACCGGAATGGTGACGGCTTCGCTGACGGCGCGCAAAAGGTCGCAACGCTCGCTGTCGCTCAGGGTCGAGGCTTCGCCGGTCGTGGCCGCCACCACCAGGCCGTCGTTGCCGTGGTCGGCCAGCCAGCGCGCCAGTCGCCGGGCGGCATCCAGGTCGAGCCGCCCTTCAGCGTCGAACGGCGTGACCATTGCGGTGAGCACCGCGCCCCAGTTCATCGCGAAATTCGGTAAGGTTCGTCGGAAATGACAAAGTCTTTCTCGGCCAGGGCATCCGCGATCCATGCCTTCACGCCAGGCAGGGCGCAGACCCTCTCGATGTAGTCCGTGATGACGCCCGGAACCGGAAGGGCATAAGTTTTCACGCGCATGCACACCGGCGCGAAGTAGGCGTCAGCGATCGAGAACTCGCCAAAGAGGAATTGAGCCCCCACGCTCGGCGTCGTCTCCCTGCCCCCCAAGGGGGCGTTCGCACCTTGGGACGGCTCGGCGGTGCGCATGGGCCCCTTGTGCTGCTCCAGAAGTTCGGTCCACATCGTCAAGATGCGCTGCACGTCCTTGCGTACGGCCGGCTGGTCGCGCCAGATGATGGCCCCGGTTTGGGAGAGGGGCGCCTCGATGTTCATCGGGCAGGCGCTGCGCAACGCGCCAAAACCCGAATGCATTTCTGCGCAGACGCTGCGTGCTCGTGCCCTGGCTTTGGCATCCTGCGGCCAAAGACGCTTTTCAGGAAACTTTTCGGCGGCGTATTCTGCAATCGCCAGCGTGTCCCAGACCGCGAAGCCGTCGTCCATCAGCACCGGTACCCGGCCCGCCGGGTTGACGGCAAGAATGCCCTGCTTGAAGGCGGAACCTTCGGTGAACGTGTCCTTGCCAAACCGCACCATGACTTCCTCGAACGCAATGTCTGCCTGCTTCAGCAGGACCCAGGGCCGCATGGACCAGGAGGAGTAGTTCTTGTTGGCGATGTAGAGCTTGAGCATGTTGCTTCCCCTTGTGAACAACCGGCCATGCTACCGCGCGGCAGACTGCCCATTGATGCAAAAAAAACCTGAAATTGATGCGCAGCGGCCGCTGCCATGGCCGGACCGCCTCTAAAAGCGGCCCGCGGTCTTGCGCTTGAGCGTGAGGTTGCTGCGCAGGCCCCAGCCGCCACTGACCGGCCCGAGGTAGCTGGGGGCCACGGCTTCCAGTGCCGCCGGGGTGATGCCCAGCGCTTCGAGCCCCGGCAGGTTGCCGCTGGCGATGTTGGGCTGCGTCATCGACGCCAGGTTATCGCGGCTCATCAGCGGTTCGCCGGGGGCCAGCTCCATCAGCCGCGCCTGCAGTCGGCCCAGCGCTGCGGGCAACTCGACCACCGGGCGCCCGCGGCCTTGGTTGATGCCGCTCAGGCGACCGGACAGTTCCACCAGCTGCCGCAACGTGAAGACGCCCGGGCCGCAGGCCTCGAAGGTCTGGCCGGCCGTTGCATGGGTGTTGGCGTCCTGCAGGCAATGCACGATCACGCTCGCCACATCCTCGACCCACACCGGCTGGAACAGGGCGTGGCTGGCAGCCAGCGGAATGACCGGAAAGATTTTTTGCAGGTGCGCAAAGACATTGAGGAATTTGTCCTCGGCGCCGAAGATCACGCTCGGGCGCAGCAGGGTCAAGGCCAGCCCGGCCTGGTGCAGGGCGACCTCGCCATGCCCCTTGCTGCGCAGGTACATCGACGGTGCCACGTCGGGGTTGCGCGAATCGGCGCCCAGGGCGCTGACGTGGACCACCCGCTGCACGCCCTGGGCCGCACAGACGCGCGCCAGCTTTTGTGGCAGCTGAACATGCGCCTTGTCAAACGCTGCCTGCGTACCGTGCAGGATGGCCACCAGGTTGACCACCGCGTCGTGCCCGGCCACCAGCCTTGCCAGCGCTGCTTCGTCATGCACATCGGCTTCAAACACGTCGAGCGCCGGCAGTATCTGGACGTCGCGCGCGTTGGCTTCGTGCCGTGTCGGCACCGTGACGCGCCATTGCAGCCGCGTGAGTTTTTCGCAGACATGGCGGCCCACAAAACCGGTGCCCCCCAGGATCAGTATTTTTTTCATATCCATGATTAGACGCCTTCGCGGCAGCTGACGCAAAACACCCCCGGGAAAATGGTGGGTGTAGGCGCCAGCCTGAACAGGCCCTGGCCTGTTGGCCTACACCGTTTTATTCAAGGTCTCAGGATAATCGGTGGATGAATATTTTTGAAGCCCTGCGTACCAGCCACGAGACCCAGCGCGCCCTGGCGGACAGCCTGATCCAGACCTCGGGCGACAGCAAGGAGCGCGGCATGCTGTTCAAGGAGCTGCGGGCCGAGCTCGCGGCCCATGCCGCAGCCGAAGAGCGGTTTTTCTACGTGCCGCTGATTGCCCACGACATGACGCAGGAACCCTCGCGCCACGGCATTGCCGAACACCATGAAATGGACGAGCTGGTGGAAAAGCTCGAAGAGATTGATTTCAGTTCACCGGCCTGGCTGGCCGCTGCCAAAGAGTTGCACCACAAGGTTTTCCATCACCTCAATGACGAAGAGCAGGGCATCTTCCAGCTGGCGGGCAAGGTTCTCACCGAGGCCGAGAAGCTCTCCCTGGCCAAGGGATATGAGGGCGAGTTCGTGTCGCAGCGCGTCAAGAGCTGAGTTCCGGCTGCGCGGTTCGTTCACGGCAGCTTCCGCGCCGGGGTTATTTTTCCGGATCCCGGGTTTCGGTCGCGACGAGTGGCGCCGGTTTAGCCATCGCACCGACAAGTGCGGGCACCAGCGCCAGAACGGCCAGGGCCAGCAAGGTACCCAGCACCGCGGTTGATTCACGTCCCAAGCCTGCTGCCACACCCACGGCTGCCGTCAGCCACAGACCGGCTGCGGTGGTCAGCCCTTTCACGTCGCCCAGCCGGTTTCCCTTGAGGATGGTGCCGGCGCAGAGAAAACCCACGCCCGCGGTGATGCCCTGGATAACGCGGCTCATGTCGTCCGCCTGCATGCCGATTTGCTGCGACACCAGCACAAACAGTGCCGCGCCCATGGCCACCAGCATGTGGGTGCGCACGCCCGCCGCCTTGCCCTGGTGCTCGCGTTCCCAGCCAAGCAAGCCGCCAAGCAGGGCCGCCACCAGCAGCCGCAAAACGGCGCGGGTCAGCAGCGTGGGGTCGGTCAGGTCCGAGAATTCGGACACGACAGTATTGCCGACTTGTTGCCACCACGGGTTCATCTGTGCACTCCTGTTGGGTCCCGTTGAGGGGATGAGTGCCAATCTAGCCCGGCCCGGAACCGCGGGAAATAGGCCAAAGCCTACAAAGCTGCGTCATCCACCGCCCGTCCTGCCGGTCCGGACAGGATATTCAGGGCATCTTTTCGTCAGGTGGTGGTGCCGAAGCATCGCGCGGCCCGACGGTGCCCAGGCGGGCCTTGAGCGACTGGGGCTGTCCGGTCAGCAGCGCTGCGTAGTTGGTGGTGTTGGAAAGCACCTTCTTTACATAGTCGCGTGTTTCGGCAAAAGGCACGTTCTCGGCCCAAATGGCGGTCTCCAGTACCGGCCCATTGCGCCAGCTGCGCGGCCGCCCCGGTCCGGCGTTGTAGGCTGCAGCAGCCAGCGCCATGGAGCCGCCGAAGTCATCCAGTGCGCGCTTGAGATAAGCCGTGCCGATGACGATGTTGGTGTCCCTGTCGTTAATCTGGTTGGCGGTGAAACCGGTCAGGCCGATGTAGCGGGCCGTTTCGCGCGCGGTGGCCGGCATGACCTGCATCAGGCCAGATGCGCCGACGCCGGAACGCGCGTCCATGATGAAGCGCGACTCCTGGCGGATCAGGCCATAGACATAGGCCGGGTCCAGGCCGATGTCGCGGCTGCGCTGCGTGACTGCTTCGCGAAAGGGCGTGGGAAAACGCTGCTCGAAGTCGATCTCGGTTTTGGTGCGGTCGCTGGTGTTGATGCAGCGGTCCCAGATGGCGCGGTCGCAGGCAAACTGGGCAGCCGCGAGCAATTCGCGCTCGCCCAGGCCACCGCGCTGGTGCAGGTTGGTGCTGTAGTTCCACTCGCGCGCACCTTCGCTGCGCAGGCCGGCACCGATGGCGTAGGCAGCACGGTTCAGGCCGGGGTTCACGCGCGCTGTTTCCTTTTCTTCAGGCGACAGCGGCGCAGGCCGGGGTGGCACGGTGATTTTCTGGCCCAGCTCTTCCAGCGCCAACTGCTCGTAAAACCCGCGTGTCGAAGCGATCGACTGCAGCAGAGCCAGGGCTTCCGCGCGTTGCGGCGATACCGGTGCGCTCGCAACCGCGGCTGGTGCATTGCTGAGCAGGCCACGTGCCTTCCAGTAAACCCAGGTCGGGTCCTTTCGCGCCTCTTCGCTCATCGCGTTGATGGCGCCCAGCACCATCGGCCAGCGCGGCGTGCTGCCCGCGCGCAGCGCGGCACGCGCTTTCCAGCCCAGCATGTCGTCGCTCAGGTCGGTGTCCCGGCTGACTTTGGCAAAGTAGCCCAGCGCGTCGGTGCTCAGGCGGCTCGCGGCCTGCCTGCCGATGGCGCCCCACACCCAGTTGCGCTCTTCGGCCGTGAGTTGCATGCCCCACTTGTCTTCGGTAAAACGCGCGGCGCCGTCGGCGTCGGTGCTTGCCAGTTTGACCAGCGCCAGCACAATGATTTCCCGGCGAACATCCCTGACGGCGATCATCTTGCTCGACAGGAACTTGGCGGGGCTGGCATTCAGCTCTGTCACCAGGTTCAGCGCTTCGGGTGCGATGATTTCAACCGCGTCGCGCGCGGCGCGCGGCCGGTTCGCTTCGGTGGCCAGGCGCGCCTTGATCCACACGTCATGGGATGAAAGATTTTTGTTGCCTACCAGCCGCGAGGCTGCAGCGGTGCAACCGTCGCTGGCTTCGCGCTGGGCCATCCAGTTCTTGCGGATTTCTTCGGCAATCCGGACATCTGCGCCGGGATTTTTCAGGTGCTCGATCAGCAACGCGTAGCAGCGCACATCCCTGTCGTCGCCCATGCGGTAGTTCGGGTATTCGGCAGCAAACCCGGCCCAGTCGCGACGCTGGCCGAGCAGCAGCAACCAGTCATTGCGCAGCCGGTCTTCCTGGTAGCTGCCGGCGTAGCGGGCCATGAAGTCCTGCACTTCCTGGGCGCTGGCTTCACCCAGGCGGGCCTTGAGTTCCCAGAAGGCAGCCCAGGGCTCCAGTGTGTGGCCCCGCGCCTGGGGCAGCAGCTGGGTCAGCCGGTTTTTGTCACCACGTTTGAAGGCCTGGTTCATCTCGAGCAGCACATCGTCGCCGCGTGAACCGTTGTTTTGCGCCCATGCGGGCGTGAGCAGTGCACAGGTAGTCAGACCCGAAATCAGGGTCTTCAGAATAAAGTTGGATAGCATCGGATCATTATGGACAAATTAACTGCGCGAAAAGGCCTGATCGAACAACGCCTGAACCTGCCCGATCGACTACAGCGCGCCGATCTGTTGCAGCGGGTCATGCGGATCTGGCTGGTGGGTCGCGAAGACGCGGTGATCGGGGCTTATTGGCCGATCAAGGGAGAGTTTGATCCGCTGCCCGCGTTGTACCGCTGGCAGGAAGATGCCATTTTAAGCCAGGAATCCGAAGGAAATCACGGCCAGGCCCTTGAGGGGCGGGCAGAGATAGCTACTGAAAACATAGCAAACCGCTCGCCGCGCAAGATCGGCCTGCCGGTGGTCAACAAGGTCCACAAGACCCTGACCTTCCATGCCTGGTATCCGGGCTGCCCGATGGAAGAAGACGCCTACGGCATTCCCAAGCCCAAGGACACCGAGATGATCGTGCCGACCCTGCTGTTTGTGCCCTGCGTCGGTTACGGCCCGGGCGGTTTCCGGCTCGGTTACGGTGGCGGTTTTTACGACCGCACGCTCGCGACGCTGCAGCCGAAGCCTTTCACCGTGGGGCTGGGCTACAGCCACGGGTGGCTGCCGGACCTGGAGCCGGAGCCGCATGATGTGCCGCTGGATGCGATTCTTAATGACAAAGGGGTGGTTTGGCCGGTTTGATTGTTGGCCCTTTGTCGCTTGCATCACGCTGCACACGTGGAGTCCCGTGAGCCCGACCTGACGCGCTGCGCGCGTCAGGTCTCCCGAATTCGGAGTTTGGTATTTTTCTTCGTTCCCCACCCGTCGGGCTGGGCCGAGGAGCGCAGGCAAAAGCGGATCAGGGCTCGCGATTGTCTGAGGCGAAGCCGAGTTCGAGCGAGCCCCTGCTTTTGTCGAGCACCGGAGGTTACCCCGAAGCGCAGCGCAGGGGACCCAGACCATCGGGTCGCCTTTCTTTTGGGTACTTTTCTTTGGCGAAGTGTACGGACCGGACACATGATGGACAGGTGTGCGGGGACATGGTTGACACTTTCCGGCGAATCAGCCGGGAGGATCGTATGCCATGGAAAGCGCAGGACATCATGAGTTTGAAGCACGAGTTTGTG
>Ga0307513_10001717_pt1 | contig 31254 bp, 32 predicted proteins | sample 15_EM_MG_FD_202174 | JGI IMG/M metagenome (GOLD analysis project Ga0307513, IMG submission 202174) | Populus trichocarpa ectomycorrhiza microbial communities from riparian zone in the Pacific Northwest, United States - 15_EM | ecosystem: Host-associated > Plants > Roots > Unclassified | place... | reverse complement strand
AAATGGCCAAGGTTATTGGAGTTGTATATAAAATCGGAGCAAGAAGGCATGATAACAGGCTGAAGAGCAGTAGTGCCAACATGGTGAGGATACATAATATGGCATGACTGGAGGGACGGAAAAATCCGGCCTGCCATCCATTGGATGGAAACAGACCTCAGTTGCAAGAACTGAAGGGTTTGGATAAGAGGAAGATGAGTTGCCAATGGATAGATTGGGATGTGGAGGTGATGGGCTTCAAAGGTTACCAGCCTGTGAAGGCATGGGAGAATATCCACAGGACTGTCCATCCTCCTACATGTGAGCCTGAGAACTGTGAGGGAAGAGAAGATGTGCAAGCAGGCAGGTTGTACAAGGTAGACTGAAGCATCAGGATCAGCGGCCTCCAACACAGTGAGATGTGGAGTAGCAGTTGCGGTGAGTGCAGTGATGAATGGCCCCAGGAAGTTGCCAAGCCGGCAGTCAGGCCTGAGTTGGAAGGACTCAAGGCGCGACAGAGGTTGCGTAATGTTCAAGTCCTTGTATGTTCCAGGAGGTGGAAACGAAACAAGCTCAAGGGAGCGCCATCTGGATGCCACCTGAGCCGCAGCCGTGAAGGACGCATAAAAATAGCGATCATTGAAATATGTTCCATGTCTCATGGTATTCACATCGATAATAACATCCAGAAGCGAGCTCCTCCCCTGTGTGACAGCCTCAACATGATTTGCCTGTGTCGATCTTCCGATCCTCAGCGGAACGCGCACTCCTGGAGTTGAAAGCATAACAGTGCGCCACCGCCGGCAAACAAGCATCAGGTTTAATTGAGAGTGTGGGTTGACATGGATCATGAAGAGAAAGATTTCAGAGAATATTTCCACGGGAATGTCGTGGACTTTGCTGGGAGGCCGCAAAAATTCAGGGGCTCTACGATCTCCACGGCGGCGAGGTAGCATTGGCGGGACTGAGAAAAAGAGGGTCGAGAAATTTATGTGGTTCTATCGAAGCAACTTCGAGATCACTGGTGAGATGGCAAGAGGCAGGTGCGCCGCCCAGATCCTCATGTAAACAACGTGGGTCTGGCACTCCGGTAATGGAGACCGGGCAGGACGGGACACGTACCCTCCAAACAGTTGTCATAATTGGCCCGACTCGCACTTGCCTTGTTGGCGGGTCCAGGGTGTTATTGGCCCAGCCTTCCGTGGAGGTCTTGTAAAGAGGCTGGATCCAAATAATTTATTTGTAGAAAATAATGTACATAATGAAACCATCCAAAAGTAAATAATGGCGCTCTACTTGGTGATGGCGCGTGAAAGAGCTAAAATGGCGGCCAATGACATTCTCCGGGGAGGGGATTTTTATTTTTATTTTTATTTTTATGATTGCGCGAATCCCATTCATTGGTCCCTGGGAGTGTGCGACGGGTTTCAACAGGTGTGCGGTCCTTCACGAATCTGAAGAGCTGATTGCTGCTCTCCCGGGACTTAGTATGCCAGTCGGGATACATTTGAGGTCGTTGACCCTCAAATAAGTCAAGTGAATCCAATAAGAGTTGACGAGTGTTTGCGTACTCAGGACAGAGGGACTGGGCAACTATCAGAGGTGAAAATGATCAGGCGTACCTGAGCGAAACCCCTAGGTCACGCGCTCGATGGAGACCACCTATTCCCGTTCTAGGGCCTTTTGTAGGTGATAATACCTGCAAGCGCAATAGTGAGTGAGTGAAGTGGACTGATTGTTGTGTTGTTGTTGTTGACCCAGAATTTTGGACCATGGCCCCACGACGTGCAAGCCAGTGGCTGGTGGCAGGAGCGGCAGGAACAGGGGTGGTTTCTCGCTGTTCCACATGAAGCAGCATACTGGTGTCATGGAAGGGGGCGGACAACCAGCATCGGGAAGGGGAATAGCTTGAACAAGATGATTGCAGGAGTAGGTATGAGTGATACTTCTAGCACCACATGAGAAGCAGAGCTTCGAGGTAGGTGCGGGGTATGTATTTTGAGGCAAAGTCGCCGTGAATGCGCGAGGAAACGAAGACACATATAGGACATACGACTACCGCGAAGGCGGGCGTCGTAGTGTAATTCACGAACGAGGACAATAGGTTGGTGGTGAGGTGCAAACGCCGTCTGAAGTTGAAGAGCTGTTGCGCCAATGCATAGGGGCATACGTTCCAAGCCCGCTCGGTGGTGCGTGGAATATGGATGGACAGAGAGTCCCTCATGCTGTAAGCAAAGAAGGAAGTAGTCAATAGGGCAGTCCATCTTAGCTTAAAGAGTCGGAGCGACGGACCTGAGGTGGAAGATGCGAAAGCGAGAATGAGTGTGAGGCGTCGAGCAAACAAACTTGTGCTAGGGGACGCAGTTTGAACGAGGTCGATAGGCTCAATTTATAGTATCAGTCGAGCTCGGTTACGGGAAGCACCCGTGGGAAGGCACTAAAGGTCGGAGGCCATGCCGCATGAAAGTGTTGTCGTGTTGTGCGTGCTTGCCACCTGCTGCTGGGTAGCATTGACGGTAATAACCTGCTCAGTCGTCGACATGGTGGGTTCCACCGACGCTCTTGAGGTCGATGGAGCGAGCCGTTGCGCTTCTACGTGAATCCGACCTTCATAGGCGCTCCATGCGCTCTTGGTGCATTTAGAGAGAGCGAGTCGACCATGTGAGTTCCGTTCATCGGACGAAGGACGAGATGGGGGTCAAGAGCTTCAACAAAACAAACCAAGGTATCTGATGGAGGTACGGCTTTGATGTCCTCAAGAGTAACTCCAGACCAACTTGGACAACGATCTTGTCATCTCAACCAACTCAAGCAGTGCAGAGAAAAATCCAAGAATAAAAAGTACTTCCACAGCCGTTAGTACAAACTAAACTATGTACTTGGTCGCTAAATGGCGGTACTCCCCGCTACAATAAATTATCATCACCAATCATCCTCCTTTCGTGAAGTCTCGTATGGTGTTCTCCTCCCTAGAGGGCGAAGTAGCTGAGCGCCGCACTAATAGCCATGACCGTCCAAGGCTACGCCGCCGAATCGACCCTCGTCACCGTTAAGCAAGGTCGTCTTGTTGGAAGCGAACACAGTCAGTACTCCGGTGGTGTCATTCGCGCCGTAGACATAAGAGATTGTGCTGTTGGTAATCCGGAGCGCGTCGTTGGACTTAATAGTCACCTTGGAGACGGTCACGGTAAACTGGTCTGCAATAGCCGATGTGGAGTAACGGAGATATCGTCTACGCATCATTGTTGGCAAGGTAGTCGGGATCCTGCCAATTGATCGTGCCACCGGCCCATTGGACAGTACCCTGAGGCATGGAGGAAATACCAGCTGACCAGATGGGGGGCTGAACGCGTGGAGGAGTCGTTGGATATCAATACACGCCATCCTTGAGTGTGTCGGCCTTATTGATGCTGCGCACTTCCTTGTTGTCAATGAGGAAACGGAGCGTCTCGGGCTGCCAATCGGTGGTATAGTCGTGGTAGTCTGCGTATGTATCAGTCAGGCCGGTATGAGTTTGGCCGTTTCCAGCAGTATCCGATCACGTTGACGCTAAATGCTGACTGTAAAATCATGGTAAATGAACCGACGTACAATCAACGTGGCCTTGGAAGAAGGAGTAGGACTGAGCCTCCGTCGTCTTCGTACCCGGCCATTCCCAATCAATTTCGTCCTTGATATTGCTCATCATGCTAGCCGTACTTACGAGCATGGGCCAAACCGGGGCCGCTATGAACGAGGAATCATTAGCATAGACTCACGTAGATCTCCCTTCCTAATTGAGATGTACCAATATTGGGTCTCTTGAGTACGAACAGTTGAAGAAAGCCACGAGGAGCGTTGTTTTCGACATTCTGGATGACATAGAACTGGCTACTTAGTAAATGTGATTGTGGTTAGTCCTGGTTTTGAGGAGAGTATCTTCCCGGCGGGCAACACAACGGCCGTGGAGGCTAAGAACTCGGCACGGCCACCATCAGCTTCCGTCTCCCACAAAGTCGCTCGGTCCGAAACGTGCAACGAACATCGATAAATGAACTTATGTTGAATCTAGCGCAACGTGTGAGCGGGCGAAAGAACCGCGAGGATCTTTCGCCCCTCGCTCGCTACGCTCTATATACATAACTACGGTGGCAAAACAGCCAGATACGTAGTACGATAAACAGTGGTATAGCTAAGGAGACAATAAGAACTATATGGCGGTATTGTCCAAATAGGGAATGTTGCCGGAGATGTGGCCGGAAGGGCCGGATGGATACTTCATGCCGCTGTGTGGCAATAATCCAACAACCTATGCAGGGTCGAGTTCGCTAAATGGCGGAACTCCCCGCTACAATAAATTATCGCCATCAACCATCCTCCTGTCGTGAAACCTCGTATGGTGTTCTTCTCCAAGGGCCTGGAGGTAGCTGAGCGCCGCGCTAATAGCCATGACCGTCCAGGGCTGAACGCCGTCGAATCGACCCTCGGCATCGTTAAGCAAGGTCGTCTTGTTGGAAGTGAACACAGTTGGTATTCCGGTGGTGTCATTCGCGCCGTGGTGTTGTTGGTAATCCGGAGCGCGTCGTCGCACCTAACAGTCACCTTGGAGACGGTGACAGTAAGCTGGTCTGCAATAGCCGACGCGAGTCCCCAAGCGATGTGGAGTAGCGGAGAGTTCGCTACTCACTATTGTTGGCAAGGTAGTCGGGACCCTGCCAGTTGATCGTACCACCAGCGTAGTGTACAGTATTCTGAGGCATGGAGGAAATATCAGCGGGCCAGATAGAGAGCTGAACGTGTGCAGGAGCCGTAGGGCATTGACACACACCATCCTTGGGTGTGTCGGCCTTTTTGATGCTGCGCAGTTCCTTATTGTCAATGAGGAAACGGAGCGTCTTGGGCTGCCGATCGATGGTATAGTCGTGGTATTTTGCATATATATCATTCAAGCCGGTATGAGTTTGGCCGTTTCCAGGCGTATTTGGTCAAATTGACGCTAAATGCTGACTGTAAAGTCATGGTAAATGGACCGACGTACAATCAATGTGGCCTTGGAAGAAGAAGTTGGACTGAGCCCTCCGTCGTCTTCGTACCCGGCCATTCCCAATCAATTTCGTCCTTGATATTGCTCATCGTGATGAACGCAGTCACGACGCCAGTCCATTTTCCGGTCTTTGTTGTAGCGATGATCGTGGTATAGTGAACGTATTTTGTGGGCGATATACGGGTGCCATTGTTCGTCTCCGTAAGAACGAGGGCGGTCTCGCCGCCGTTGTTGTTGGTATGCTGTGGCGTACCTGGATCAATGGTCCAAGCATGCGAAGTTGAGTTGCATATTTATCGGCGGCGACGAGGGAGGACATGTCTGGGAATGTATATAGCGTCTTGGCATATGGGCATTGCACGGCATGAACGACCCTATTGCAGATTGAGTAATTGAGAATGATGGTGGGGTGTTCTAGAGGGGGCAAAACGGGCATCGAAAATTCGACCATAGCCATCGCCGGGCTATCAATCGACAGCCTTGGCCTGAAGTCGATCCATCCTATCACCTTCGGCCTTGGCTGTTTCTGCAGCGGCTCGTTGAGCAGCACGTTCACACTCCTTTCCACCAGCCTCCCAAGCTTGCCAGCCCTTGTATTTTCTGTCCCACTCTGGGCTGACCTTCCGTCACTCAGTCTCATCCTTTTGCAAGCGCTCGAGGAGTCCTTTTGCCACCGCCTCAATAGTGTATCGATCGAAGTTGAAGAGTTGCGCAGGCTAAAATGCGTACGTTTTAGTTGCTGAGCAGTTTGAATCCACAAGAAACGACGCACCAAATCCCCACTCGCGTTCAAATCGGCCAAGGAATTCATTAAGTTCGAATAGAACAGATCGGGATTTTGCAACGGTTCCCCCGCCTCCTCACTTCCACATCCGGATCGCTGAGTCTCCTAACAACGCGCTGAACGAGACCCGTTGGTTGATGCGCATCCTTAGCCTTCATCCACTTAGAAAGCTTCTTTTTCAATGCCCCCTCGTATCCGCGGGTCTTGCACGCAGCTTCCCGCGGAGGTTCTCGAAGAACGTAATGGGCTCGAGAGCGGCCACCGACGGATCCATGCTTTCCGCTACCATCGCCTGGTAAAGCGTTGCACAGTCATTCAAGTGTGAGGTCGTCCAGGATGGGGGTAATGCCGGGTCGGAGGAAAGAGATCAGATGAAGGAACCGAATATTGTTACTCGGTTTGTGACCTGGAAAACCATCGATTGGGTCGAGGTCAGGATCGGTGATGTATGCGAATTTGCGGAGGTGCGAGTAGCGGTGCTTATGCTAGATAAGTGAGTGTCGGTGACCATGCGATTCTTGTACGCTCTTCAACCACAAAAGAACAAATGTAAAGTGATATCTGGACTAAAGAGGAAAATAATGACATCATTAAACACTTCCGCCTCGCCAACCGTTGCGGAACGGCCAATAACCGGGGCGGCACAAAGCATCATAATGTGCTCCCAGATGCCTCCTTTTTGCGATCCTAACATGTAGATTTCATCCAGGATAATTCTCTTGATCGTCGGTGTCCACACTCGAGCGAGGCTAGGCGTCAAGAGCATAAATGCCAGAACTCGGGCACAGTGACAAGAAACCGGCAAGTGAATGGGTTGTTGATGTGTTGATCTGCGTTATAGACCGCCCGCATGATCGGCCCTTCATGTCTTTCCGGTAGCCGGCATAGACTTCGGCGGCAATCTGGTCAGCGAGCGGTCAGCACAGATCCGTTACGATGATGGTAATGGACACCTACTTGTGTAACAAGTTCCTTGGTCGGCGCGACGTATACCAAAGTCGCATCACCGGACGAAGCGAGCGCCTACTTCATCGCATAGTACGAGATAAACGTTTTCCCCGCACTGGTACCTCATCAGTTCCAATCTCTCCATAGGAGAAGAAACGCGCATACCTAGTAGGAGCGACGACTAAGACTGATTCATCACTATCCAGCCTGTCTAGCACCTCCCGCTGCCAGCCATCGGGCTCAAACTTGACACGGTCACCGGGCCTGGAGTCAAATGGTCGGTCCATATGTTCTCCAAATATACGCAGCTGCTAATGGACGGGATCTTCTTGGATCATCACCCACGGATAGACAAATGTCGGTGGATCTGCAGGCATTCAGACTCAGTACCACCTATGAGTGAAACAGGTCGGGAAAACAACCCACCAATAGGCCTAACGGTCTTACTGGCCTTCTTGAACAACTCGATAAAATCATTCTATCCGCCATGTCCTTTCTGGGGTGAGGTACTATGCCCTCCAAATAACCCCCAAACCCAAGAGCTTCACGAACAGTTCACGAAGCCTTGACCGAACCAGGCGTCAAATGCCCACCACTGGCATACCCACCAAGGTGCTTGGCCATCCCAACAAGCCGGACCGCATACCCGTCGTGCACCTCGGGCTCGGTGCGGCGCACGTCCTGAACCCAACGCCAGCGCCCTAAGTGAATGCGGGACAACTACATCTGTGCTGCGAGGCTCTTGTCCTCGGTAACGCGCCGGTTCTTCAGCTGCATCTCGAGCATCTCGGCCCGCCCCGGGACCTCCTGGACGTCATTAGGACCCTTGAGCCCCGCAACCCACCAGTCCCCGCTCTCCGAGGCCGCCTTGGTCGTCTTTGCACGGCAATCCGTGCGCGCGATTTATCTGCCGAGCTCGGCTTCGGCTCCTTTGCCTTTTTGCCCTTGGGACTCGCCAGCTGTTGTCGTTGTGTAGAATGCGAACGTGAACCAACCTGTGAGTCGGATGGGTGTTCGGTCGTGTACTCCTCCCACTTGCCGCTCCGCCCTGACCTCCCTGGCCCACGGCGGTGATAACTTCCTGCTCGAGCAGTGCGCCTTTCGCCCCGCTGAGGCTTTTCGCCTCACTTTTGGGGTTGCGCATGAATCGCTGGTTGTTCCTCAACACTCGCTGCCTCGTCCTCTTGTCCTCGGGTTTTCCATCGTCACCACTGAGGTGCTTAGGCGGGACCGCTTTTTCTGTGTGTCGTCTCCTGGTCGATGTAAAGATCGAGTGTCCGCCGAACTCGAGTAATGGAGGCAGGACGGTGTCAAATGAGGGACTCGAGCGAGTACTGACAGCGACCGACTCGAACGCTTCGTTGAATACCTGGTTGTCGAATGGATACAGCGGAAAATCGTCAAACTCCGGTGCAGAAGCGTTTGTGACGCCTGCAAAGCTAGTGGAGAACATTTTAAGGACAGAAAAATCGACCGCATCCGAGGTGACGGAAGTGTTAGAGAGAAAAGAACGACCAAGCCGGGGTTCAAACCCGGGACCTCCCCATGACTAGTAGGGCGTGTTACCACTACACTACCCGGTCTTTTAGTTGGAGGAATCATCAACTCCAACAGGAAGGGCCCTCCAAAGGGTCTGGGTCGCTTTGTAGGTTTCATGGCTAAGGACTTTTATCTGGACGGCGTTTGGCTGAATGAGCTTTGCGAGGAGGAGGCCGAAGAGCCGCCCATATACTGGTGGCTGGGTAGTGAGCTCATTGGGGAGGCACAGACCGAACGCCGTGAGGTCTGAGAGAATGTGCTTTGTCACACTAAACAGGTGGCAAACCCGCTCCGCTTGTGATCGGAGCTCGAGGGGAAGCGAGCGGAGGAGGATACCATGCGCTAGAAAGACCCACAGGATTGTGCGCCGGAGCGGGTTGTCTGCGCTGTTGGTAGTAGAGAGGGAGGCATTTGCCGAGTCCGAGGTCCAGGATTGTTCCTCATCGGCGGATTCAACTCCTTCGAATGCTTCCTCTACCTTTTCTGTGATACCAGCAAAAAGCTTCAGTGCGGCGGCGATGCCTTCTCGGATATCTGTCGTCGTTTCGTACGGCTGTCGTTCGAAGAGGAAAGTGTAGACCTGTGAATCTCGGTAGTCGATATCACAAAGTGAAACCACGAAGAGGCCGAAGGTTTTGGAAGAATGGAGGAAAATTGATTGGCTGCAGAGGCGGAGCATGAGCAGACGAGGTAAGCTGGGATGGATCGGGTACGTACAACTGAAGAAAGAGACTTGGGATGGTCCCTCTGCGTTTTGGTTGGTGGAGAAAGGCTTCTGCGCTAAAAATGGCGTGTAGAAGCCGACAATCTACGGCTGAGAACATGTGAAGTAAACAGTTGAGCATACTCCACCACATCTAAGTCGTCCTTTGCGACTCGGAGCAAGGGATCATCAAGGATATGGCGGATGAGTGAGTAGCCATCGACAAGAAAGAGCTCCTTTCCTGCGACGGAACCGACAATGTCGATCCACCTCGTCTTGAGTTTTAAGAACCACCCCGTTGAGCGTCTTGAGTGCGCCCGCTGTCATCGATGTAAAGGGAGTCAAGGTTCAGATCAAGTCATTCGGCCGCCGCAACGCATAGATGGCCAACCGCACTAGGCGGGGTTGCAGCATTCTATGGTCCTATGGTCCTAATTCAATTTCAAAGAATAAACCCAAACAAGCCCTATGGATCCAGTCCGTTAACCAGCTTACGATTACCCTTCGATGCATTATCAGATAGCAAAGGAGGAACTCGCAAGCCTTCTCAACGACGTTACATCCCACGGCTACACCTCGGTTGCTCCATGAACCGTACAAGCTCCTTTCCAGCCTCCGACGGGTGGGCATCGTCATCCGGATTGAAGAGTATAAATTCATTCAGGAGATCATCCAACACCTTTCTGAAACCCCCATGCGAGAAATGGCCGAACAGGTTACTACAAGAGCTGTTCCTGCAGGGTTGGAGGGTGGCAACAATGGGTATAGCCCCGTTCATTGGATAAGCGTACTCAAAAATCCTTCCAGCGGCCAGGATATTAAGCTCTACATACCTTCCTTCTATAGGATTGTACTTTGATGTTGGGACCCTCGCGCGGATTCAACTCTTCAATGTGGTATGGGCTCCTGGTTGGAGAAGAGGGTATATAAATTTGTTTCGAGGGTGGAATTTAGCTGACACAGCTCGGGGATCTAACATTATGAACAATCAGCCACTGATGAGCCGACGTACAGTCCGCTCACTCGTCGCCCTGCTTCTATGCAGTCGCGTCTGCAATCTAGCAGCGTGGGAGCCTCCAAGGCATGCCAGGTCAACGACGGGATCTTGACGGAGGGTTGGGTTCGGCAGAAAGGGACAGCGAAGGTGTCCCGCGCAACACAGAGACCAGCCAGTTGTCTCCGATGAATGGTGTCTTTCAGCGTCATCCTCCCTAGGCCATATGGCGACGAGAATGAGCGAGCACCTTGCAAGCTACGGAGAGTGCTATCACAGGAATCATAGGACAAAGATGGGAGGTTGCGACCAGGATCTGAGGGTGGAGGCAAGCTCGACAATTGAACGACGGAGTCGGGGTATGGAGCACGATAGTTGCGGATAATAATACTAGCGACGTCGTAGCCGAAGCGTTTTGCCAGTGGCGCGGTATGAGCGAGAGGAGACTCCTTGCGGGACTGCAGTCATACAGGGCCTTGGGAATATTGGGACGGAGGTGCTCGTAGAACATACGGTGGAAGATCGAGATTGCACCCGCACCGAGAGCCAAGGAGCAGACAGTCAGCACGCCATATACGGAGAGTGAGAGCCACAAATATGGGCCAGAGTACAGGTGTGCGAGAGGCGGGCAAGGCGAAACAGGTGGGCGAGCTTGATTGTATGTGGGAGGACGCTAGTATTAACCCTGCGACTTAGACGAATGCACAGGTTTGATAGATCGAGTTTGTCGCATCCAACTCTCGCCGAGTTTCGTGGCGAGCAGTGAGGCATTGCAGGTCGAGCGTGTCAAGACCTTATCACGCGTGCGGGAAAGCAAGGGACTCTACTTTGATAGCTGCTCTGGGCAGCACTGGGGGTAACAATCCGCCCGGCCTTCAATTCTGACGACGCTCTATGAAGCCGACAAGCGGGACGTTGCACTTCTACGCGAGCCTATCTTTGATTTGTATTCTACGCATGTATACTGCATGTGGAGGGAGGGCGTCGGTCGAAGTGGATGTTAGAGTTATGCTTGGACACCATAACCTTCAGGCCAAAAGGGCATCATGATCAGAGCTGATCACTTAGTCCACAGGCGGTATATATGTGGATCGTAATAGTGGAGGTCAATGGGCGATTCCGCACGCCTATGTCAGGCCTCAAACATAACGTACAGGATAATCACGTATACTTATGCCTCTGAGCAGTCCAGACATCGGGGACGATGCGACCGACTCGACAGCTGACCGACATTAATGAATCAACAACACCATCTGACATGGACTCTGTCCCCGAAGTATTGAATAGTAAATGCGCCTCAATATCAGTCATGTCCCTTGTGGCTGCTTTGAACCGCGCTATGACGACGTAGTACGAGTTGCAGAGCGCGGGAACACCACACGACAACCTGCCTGAACGGTTTGTGCGCTGACAGCCGAGCTTAGGTCAGGCGCAGCGGTCTCGCATCGCCTAGCCGAGCTTCGACAATGGGCGGGTATAATGCCTTTTCGTTCGCGGACAGCCCCACATATAAACATTCTATTGTAGAACATCTCAGACTCAGTTTGCTATTCGCTACTGTGTCTGTAAGTTCATGCTCGCTGTTAGCAGCCTGGTGTCTAATGTCCGATTCATTATATTAGTGCTACAATTAGGTACCTGTGAATGCGACTTCAGCTTGCTATTCGCAACTGAGTTTTGCCACAACAGAACCGAATTGCAACTCGCGGAAATCTGTTCAAATAGCTAGTGCGCAGTCAGTAGGGGGAGAGCCGTAAGAATATATAAAAGCACACTGTAACGACACTACCCAGTCGCCCGGTGGTTCACAAAGCGATCGAAGCGACAACGCTCAGCAACCTCAAGGCCGGCAACTCAACATGCCGATGTTCAATATTATAGCCTAATATACATCGACTTACGCAAGGTAATTCGGCATCGGCCCGCAAGTACACGCCGATCGCGGCATGTAATGTTTCACGTTCATACTCATGACCGTTTCTCGCGTGCGCGTTCACGGCACCTGCGCTTCTAGTTGCTAGTTCATGTGCTCATCCGTTTCTCCCCGATAGTACTTGTCATCCTCCTCCCTGCCGTACTCCCACCTCCACCTTAGCCCACGCGTTTCCTTTCGTTCTCCTTAGTCGTAGCCAGACTACGATCACTTCCTAGTTCACATATTCGTTAGTTTTGTTATTCCTTACTTGTTCTCCGTTCTTCTTCTCGAGCGAGCCTGCACGAGCTATCACGCGGTCACATCGTGTAGGATTCTTATATAACGTCCATGTACGCGTTACTATTGCAGCTCCTCATTCAGATTTCTCGACTTTGTTTCTCCCCTCTCGATCGCTCCGTTCCCTTCCTTTCGCCTCTAAGTCCAGACCCCGGTGGCCAGTAGTCATACTGCTGGTAAACCCGACCTCCAGTTCCTGTCCCTGACCTTGGACATAACACACACCTAGTGCGCGATCAGGGTGGGGAGAACCGTAAGGGTTCTCCTGCCTCTGGTCGCGCAATAAAGTAGTATACAAGATTCACGTGCCACAGGAATGGGGATCGGCGGGCGTAAACCTATGGGGGAATGGGGAATGACCAAACAGACTAAAAACGGGGTGACGTGACATACAACAAATGACGACAACCGACAGTCAACAAAATTTGATAGATGAGAGAAGACACATCAGCATGGATGTCTGCATCAATACCATTGCGCAATAATAGTGGCAAATGACGGCTTTCGTCCTGTTGGATAGAGGTTGTGTGATCAGGACGGTCTAGCAATGGCAAACGCATCACTATTTCTCTCTTCGTCCTATAAATGAGGAGCTGTGCGACTTTTTGTACACATGGAATTCCCGAGCATATGCGAGGATGCCAGTGCAATAGCACACGCGTCGCTCCTTCGCCCTCTGTCTTCCAAATGTAGACCTGAGCAATTAATTATCCTCTGCAGTCATCCGTGGTTTCTCGCACAGCGCCGGGCATTGTAAGGAGTCGACCAGCGACAAGCGATGCTCGAGAACATCGATACGGCAATCCATGCCCTCAGCACAGCACTCAGCATCAGGTTGAACACCTAAACCGCTGTTCACTATGGTTTATTTGTCGGCCCTCACCCAATTTAATTCAGTTTGACTCATCACGATCGCTCTATCGCCTTCGATCCGACCAATTGACTAGAGACGTACCCTTGTTGTCTACAATGGTGTGTATTCCTTTCCCAGACACCTCGACTCCGGAGCAGTGTGCCTACCGCGCAAGCTATGCCGCGCATCTTGTCGGTTTCGTAACACGTCCTCACCGCCCTCTTGAACTTGTCTCTGCGCCTAGAGGGCACTTCCATTGATGCTGCAGGGCCGCTGTTTAACAGCATAGGTGATCTCCCAGCCTTCGCTTCGCCTCATTATGGAGATGCATTGAGCCACAGGAGCCGCATCGAATAATAGGCCGTACTTAACGTCAAACGCAAAGAACGGGAAACTTCTGTATGTGCCAGGAGGACCTGAATGGCTCTGGAGCACCACTCCCTTCTGAAATCATATTTCACCTGCTCTTCGGTCCTCTTGCAAATCCAATCCCTGTGGTCTGGTTTCTTGGGAGTGACACCGTCCGTCTTGAAAAATAGATACTTGGAAATCTGAAGTAGGTGGTACATTCGAGCTATTGATATAGTTTCAAGTCGGTTTCCATTTTAGAAAATTGACTTGCATAGGCATGGTGGCAAACACGCACTTCTTACATACATCCAATACCATTCTAAGTGTATTCATCGCAGCGATAAGGCCAGTACCGATCAATCTCAGTGTCAAATGTAAATTCCTTGGCTGGACCAATTTCCTCCATAGCGAAACTCCCATCCCTCCCAATCAACTCGAACCTGTTTGGCCGTTCATCAAGGATAAAGCTCTTCAAAGGAGACTCAACCACTGCACGCATAGTGACAACGTCTTTGAGAACGGGTATCAACTCTGGTTGCTTTAAGGCGTCGCAGGGAGAAATTTGCAAACTCTCTAGCCTGGGGCAGAGTACTACTGATCTATGATCCTTTCTACTTGCTTGATCCAGCCCAGAGGTTTCTTGTGCACCCACTGGGACAAAGGATCTGAAGAAGTTTGCACTTAGGACCCCAATTAGAGACGTGATCACCAAGGTTACTAGAGCTTCTAAAGATTTAATGATCTGGATCAGGTCTACCTCTGTCAATGAGCTGAAATGCCTTATGGAAAGGAGCTTCAATCCTGACAGATTTGAATTGACTGCTACCTGCTTTTCCCAAATCGTGATTGCATTTGGACAGTCAATAGATACGCTCAACTCACAAACCCGTGGAAGCTTGAAGGTAGCAAGACTGGAGAGGTACAACTCCAAACTGCTGCACATGGGCATTTCTGTGATTAGGCTCTGACTCAGGTAGGGTCCTGCGAATGACGAGAATTCCCAGTACCTCTCAAGCCTGTGAAAAGTGTGACCGGGCAGCCAAGATTGAATCCCATCCACATGAAGGACCTTAAGTGTATGAAAAAGGGGAATATTGAACTGAAGTTGTGCTGTTGGTTGGAAGCGCGAATCTCGGTAGATCCTCAATTCTACGAGGTTATGGAAAGACGAGAAAAAGTCAATGGGAAATTTGGTTGGATGACCACCGCGAATCTCAAAGTATGTGGATTCCCTGAGGAGTGGAGGAATAAAATCACCGTCGCTTGGAGCTGCTGATAAGATGATTATGCCTTGTGGGCTTGGGTATCCAACGCAAAATCTAATCTTCGAATTACGTCTCATTGCTGGTTCATGTACCTTCCAGACCTGCCCTCTGGGGCCCACATCAAAGCTCAAAAGGAGTGAGAGGTCAGGGCTTTCCTCTGGCTGACGTGATGCCACAATGTCGCCAAAGGCTTGGATAACTGCTGGCTTCTCAGAGCCCCTCAGCCATCTCTTGTAGTGTAGGTGAAGCTCTCGCAATCCCCTGCAGAGTGCTGTGGCAGTTTCTCTTGTTTTCCCAGTCCTTGCGTCATTTGCGCTGGGATGCCTAGAAACAAATGTCTTGAAGAAAGCTTTACTGAGAGCATGGGGGCTGGCAAGTCCCAACCACAGCAATTCCAAAGCGGGGATAAGTGCAAGCATATAAGCCAGCAGCTTCTCGCTGCATTGGACCTGCAGAGACAGGTGGGTCAAGTTTTGTGCACTAGCGAAAACTATGGGTTGTATAATGACAAGTTGAAGATTTCCCCTCCATTTACTCCACTGTCCACTCGTAACCTCCAACGAGGTCAGTGCAGGGAGGGAAAAATGGCCAAGGTGGTTGGAGTTATATGTAAAATCGGAGCAAGAAGGCATGATAACAGGCTGAAGTGCAGTAGTGTCAACATGGTGAGGAAACATAATATGGCATGACAGGAGGGATGGAAAAATATGGCCTGCCATCCATTGGATGGAAACAGACCTCAGGTGCAAGAACTGAAGGGTTCGGAGAAGAGGGAGAAGAGTTCCCAATGGATAGATTGGGATGTGGAGGTGATGGGCTTCAAAAGTTACCAGCCTGTGAAGGCATGGAAGAATATCCACGGGACTGTCCATCCTCCTGCATGTGAGCCTGAGAACTGTGAGGGAAGAGAAGATGTGCAAGCAAGCAGGTTGTACAAAGGAGACTGAAGCTTCAGGGTCAGCGACCTCCAACACAGTGAGATGTGGAGTAGCAGTTGCGGTGAGTGCAGTGATGAATGGCCCCAGGAAGTTGCCAAGCCGGCAGTCTGGCATGAGTTGGAGGGACTCAAGGCGCGACAGAGGTTGGGTAATGTCCAAGTCCTTGTATGATCCAGGGGGTGTAAATGAAACAAGCTCAAGGGAGCGCCATCTGGATGCCACCTGAGCCGCAGCCGTGAAGGACTCATAAAAATTGCCATCATCGAAATCTGTTCCATGTGTCATATTGTTCACATCAATAATAACATCCAGAAGCGAGCTCTTCTCCTGTGTGACAGCCTCAACATGATTTGGTTGTGTCGATCTTCCGATCCTCAGCGGAAGGCGCACGCCTGGAGTTGAAAGCATAATAGCGCGCCACCGCCGGCAAACAAGCATCAGGTTTAATTGAGAGCGTGGGTCGACATGGATCATGAAGAGAAATATTTCAGAGAATAGTTCCACGGGAATGTCGTGGACTTTGCTGGTAGACCACAAATTGAACGGCCGCAATGCAGGGAGTCTACGGTGGAGTAGCATTGGTGGGGCTGAGAAAAAGAAGTTTGAGATATTTCTATGATTTTCTCGAGGCAATTTGGAGATCACTGGCGAGATGGCAAGAGGCAGGGTGCAGACGCTCATATAAATAACGTGGGTCCGGCAATGGAGACCGGACAGGACAGGACAAGCAGCGCACCCTCCAAAGAGTTGTCATAATTGACCCGACTCGCACTTGCCTTGTTGGCGGGCCCAGGGCGTTATTGGCCCAGCCTTCCGTGAGGTCTTGTAAAAGAGGCTGGATATAAATTATTTATTCGTAGAAAATCATATACATAATGAAACCATCCAAAAGTAATTAATGGAGTTCTACGTGGTGATGGCGCGTGAAAGAACCAAAGTGGCGGCCAATGAAATTCTCTGCGAGGGGTTGATTGCGCCAATCGCATTCATTGGTCCCTGGGAGTGTGCGACGGGTTTCAACAGGTGTGTGGTCCTTCACGAATCTGAAGAGGTGATTATTGCTCTCCCGGGATTTAGTGTGCCAGTCAGGATACATTTGAGGTCGTTGACCCTCAAATAAGTCAAGTGAATCCAATAAGAGTTGTCGAGTGTTTGTGTACTCCTCAAAGGAGAGGGGCTGGCCAACTATCAGAGGTGAAAATGATCAGACGCACCTGAGTGAAGCCCTCTAGGTCACGCGCTCGATGGAGACCAACTACCCCCGTTCCAGGGCCTTTTGTAGGTGATGGTACTTGCGTGCGCAATAGTTAGTGAGTGAAGTGGACTGATTTATGTTGACCCAGAATTTAGGAGTATGACCAGGAGGGACAACTACCACGAAGGCGGGCGTCGTAGTGGAATTAGCGTACGAGGACAATATATCAGTGGTCAGGTGCAAACGAGGTCTGAAGCTGAAGAGCTGTTGCGCCAACGCATAGGGCGTTCCAAGCCCGCTCGGTCATGCATTGAATATGGGCGGATAGAGTCTCCCCCATGCTGTAAGCAAAGAACGAAGTAGTCAATAGGGCAGTCCACCTTGGATTAAAGAGCCGGAGCGACAGACCTGAAGTGGGAGATGCGAAAGCGAGAATGAGTGTGAGGCGTCGAGCAAACGAGCTTGTACTAGGGGACGCCGTTTGAACGAGGGCGATTGGCTCAATTTATAGTACCAGTCGAGCTCCGTTACGGGGAGCACCCGTGGCAGAAAGCACTGGCCAAGCCGCATGAGAGTGCTGTCGTGTCGTACGTGCTTGACACCTGCTGCTGGGTAGTATTGGTGGTGACAACCCGCTCAGTCGTCGACGTAGTGGATTCCACCGACGCTCGTGAGGTCGATGGACCGGGTCGTTGCGCTTCTACGTGAATCCGACCTTCATAGGCATTCCGTGCGTTCTTGATGCACTTAGGGAGAGCGAGTCGACCGTGTGAATCGCGTTCATTGGACGAGGGTCGAGATGGGGGTTAAAGCGATTGTAGACCGGGCCAATTCGACAAAACAAACAAAACAAAACACACCAAGGGAGGTACGGCTTCGATGTCTTCATGAGTAACTCCAGACCGACTTGGACAACGATCTTGTGATCTCAACCAACTCAAGCAGCGCAGAGAAAAAAACCAAGAATAAAAAGTACTTCTACAGCCGTTGCCGCGTTGTAGTACGAACTAAACTATGTACTTCCTCGTTAAATGGCGGGACTCCCGCTACAATAAATTATTATCACCAATCACTCTCATTCCGTGAAGCCTCATATGATGTTCTTCTCCAAGAGCCTAGAGGGCGAAGTAGCTGAGCGCCGCAAATGGCCATGACGGTCCAAAGCCGAACGACGCCGAATCGACCCTCGGCATCGTTAAGCAAGGCCGTCTTGTTCGAAGCGAACACAGTCGGTACTCCGGTGTCTCATTCGCACGTAGGGGAGAGAGATCGGCTATGCACTATTGTTGGCAAGGTAGTCGGGATCCTGCCAGTTGATCACACCACCAGCTTACTGGAAAGTACCCTGAGGCATGGAAGAAATACCAGCGGGCGGTGCAAAACGGGCACCGAAAATCCGAGCATAGCCACAGCCGAGCTATCAATTGACAGCAGCCACCAAGGTGCTTGGCCATCCTGACAAGTCGGACCGCATAACCTTCGTGCACATCGGGCTCGGTGCGACGCACGTCCTTAACCCAGCTCCAGGACTCTAAGTGAATGCGTAACAACCACATTTGTGCTGCGAGGCTCTTGTCCTCGGCTACGCGCCGATTCTTCAACTGCAGCTCCGCCTTGATCGCTTTTTCACGGCAACCTGCGCACGCAATTTATCTGCCGAGCTCAGCTTCCGCTCCTTTGCCTTTTTGCCCTTTGGACTCGCCAGCTGTTGCCGTTGTGTAGAATGCGAACGTGAACCAACCTATGAGTCGGGCGTCCCAGGCCGGGTGTTTGGTCGTGTATTCCTCCCACTTGCCATTCCGCCCTGGCCTCCCTGGCCCACGGCGGTAATAACTTCCTGCTCGAGCGGTGCGCCTTTCGCGCCGCTGAGGCTTTTCGCCTCCCTTTCAACGCTGCGCATGAATCGCTGGTTGTTCCTCACCATTCGCTCCCTCGTCCTCCTGCCCTTGGGCTTTCCATCGTCACCACCGAGGTGCTTAGGCGGGACCGCTTTTCTGTGCGTCGTCTCCTGGACGACGTGAAGATCGAGTGTTCGCCAAACTCGAGTAATGGAGGTGGGACGGCGTCGAATGAAGTACTCGAGCAAGTACTGACAGCGACCGACTCGAACGCTTCGTTGAAGACCTGGTTGTCGAATAGATACAGAGGAAAATCGTCAAACTCCGGTACAAAGGCCTTCGTGACGCCTGCAAAGCTAGTAGAGAATGTTTTAAGGACAGAAAATTGACCGTACCCGAGGTGACGCAGGACCAAAGGGCCTGGGTCATTTATTTATTTATTTGGTGGGAAAGGAGCGAAATGCGTCATGCACCATAGCGCCCTTGTCGCCGTGTGTGGGACTCCAGCGCGGCCAGCCGTTGGGCCTAAGATACCCGTTGGACTGTCTGCCGCCTGACCTACCCACTAAAACCCCCCCATGCCGGACTTGCTGGCCACATCCCGCTATGAAAGATCTACAATCGGACCTGTTTTGGGGCTGAAATCGGTAAGTTTCCCATCGGCCCATAGGGTTTTGATCGCTCTTTGCTGTGTTTCTTTCCTTTTGCCTTCCAGGAAGCGTGTTGCTTTCCAGCTCTTTCTGACTTGTTCCCGGACCAGTTCTTTTAGGGTTTCTGCTGTTTCGTGCGCAATGACATTCTGGTTCGTTGTGACGCGTTTGAGGAACGGGAAACCTTTGTGTATGTGCCAGGAAGACTTTAATGGTTCTGGAGCACCACTCCCTTCAGAAATTCATACTTACTCTTCAGTCTTCTTGCAAGTCCATTCCCTGTAATCTGGTTTCTTGGGAGTGATAGCGTACAAATAGTACTTGGAAATCTGAAGTAGATGTTACATTCAAGCTATTGATATAGATTCAAGTCGGTTTCCATTTTAGAAATATCGACTTGCAGGGGAAAACATCCACTATGTACATGTACCCAATACCATTCTAAGCGTCTTCATTGCAGCGATAAGGCCAATACCAATCGAACCAAGTGTCAAATGTAAATTTCTTAGCTGGATCCATTCCATCCGTAACGAAACTCCCATCCCTCCCAATCAACTCCGACCCCATTGACAAATTAAAAAGGGTGAAGCTCTTCAAGGGAGATTCGACCACTGCACGTAGAGTGACAATGTCTCTGAGAACAGGTATCAACTCTGGTAGCCAGAAGAGGCCAAATTGAGAAATTTGCACATTCTCCAGTCTGGGGCAGAGTACTACTGATCTCTGATCCTTTCTACTTGCTCGATCCAGCCCAGAGGCTTCTTGTGCACCCATTGGGACAAGGGATCTGAAGAAATCTGCACTTAGGTCCCAACGTCGTAACGTGATCACCAAGGTTTCTAGAGCTTGTAAAGGTTTAAGAATCTGGATCAGGTCTACCTCTGCCAATGAACCCAAATCCCTTATGGAAAGGCGCTTCAATCCCGACAGATTTGAATTGACAGCTACCTGCCTTTCCCAAACCTTGATTGCATTTGGACGGTCAATCTCCACCACCAACTCAGAAACCCTTGGAAGCTTGAAGGTAGCAAGACTGGAGAGGGGCAAACGCAATTTCGTGCAGAGAGGCATTTCTGTGTATAGGCTCTGGCTCAGGTTGGGTCCTACGAATGATGAGAATTCATGATACCTCTCAAGCTTGTGAAAGGTGTGACCGAGTATGAGCCAAGGTTGAACCCGATCCACCTGAAGGACCTTAAGTGTATGAAAAAGGGGGAAATTAAGCCGAAGTTGAGCTCCTCTTTTGATGAACAAAGTTGTGTCGATCCTCAATTCTACGAGGTTATAGAAAGACAAGAAAGACACAATGGGAAGCGTGTCTAAGTGAAGAGTCTCAATTTCAAAATATGTGGATTCCCTGAGGAGCGGAGGAATAAAATCGCCGTCGCTTGGAGCTGCTGATAAGGCAATTACGCCTTGAGGGCTTGGAAATCCAACGCAAACTCTATTCCTCGATTTATGTCTCTTTGTTGGTTCATGGACTTTCCAGACCTGCCCTCTGGGGCCCTCATCAAAGCTCAAAAAGAGTGAGAAGTCAGGTCCTTCCTCTGACTGACGTGATGTTACAATGTCACCAAAGGCTTGGATAACTGCTGGCTTCTCAGAGCCCCTCAGCCATCTCTTGTAGTGTAGATGAAGCTTCCTCAATCCGCTGCAGAGGACTGCAGCAGTTTCGCTTTTTTTCCTAATCCTTGCATTTGCACTGGGATGCCTAGAAACAAATATCTTGAAGAAAGCTATACTGAGAGCATGGGGACTGGCAAGTCCCAACCACAGCAATTCCAAAGCTGGGATAAGTGCAAGCATATAAGCCAACAGCGTCTCGCTGCATTGGACCTGCAAAGATAGGTGGGTCAGGCTCTGTGCACTGGTGAAAATTATGGGCTGCAGAATTGCAAGCTGAAGATTGCCCCTCCATTTACTCCACTGTCCACTCGTAACCCCCAACGAGGCCAGTGGGGGGAGGGAAAAATGGCTGATCGGGCCAAGGTCATTGGAGTTATATGTAAGATCAGAGCAAGAAGGCATGATGACAGGCTGAAGAGCAATAGTGTCAACATGGTGAGGAAACATAATATGGCACGACTGGAGGGATGGAAAAATATGGCCCGCCATCCATTGGATGGAAACAGACCTCAGATGCAGGAACTGAAGGGTTTGGATAAGGGGTAGATGAGTTTCCAATGGATAGATTGGGATGTGGAGGTGATGGGCTTCAAAGGTTACCAGCTTGTGAAGACATGGGAGAATATCTAAAGGACTGTCCATCCTCCTGCATATGAGCCTGAGAACTGTGAGGGAAGAGAAGAAGTGCAAGCAAGTAGGTTGTACAAGATAGATTGAAGCATCAGGGTCGGCGACATCCAACACAGTGAGACGTGGAGTAGCAGTTGCGGCGAATACAGTCATTAATGGCCCCAGGAAGTTGCCAAGCCGGCAGTCAGGCCTGAGTTGGAAGGACGCAAGGCGCGACAGAGGTTGCGTAATGTCCAAGTCCTCGTATGATCCAGGGGGTGGAAATGAAACAAGCTCAAGGGAACGCCATCTGGATGCTACCTGAGCTGCGGCCATGAAGGACGCATAGAAATCGCGATCATTGGAATATGTCCTATACGTCATATTATTCACATCAACAATGACATCCAGATGCGAGCTGCTCCCTTGTGTGACAGCCTCAATACGGTTTACTTGTGTCCATCTTCCGATCCTCAGCGGAAGGCGCACGCCTGGAGTTGATAGCATAATAGCGCGCCACCGCCGGCAGACAAGCATCAGGTTTAATTGAGAGCGTGGGTCGACATGGATCATGAAGAGAAATATTTCAGAGCATAGTTCTACGGGAATGTTGTGGACGCTGATCGGAGGCCGCAACAATGCAGGGGCTCTACGGACTGTACGGCGGCGAGGTGGCATTGGTGGGACTGAAAAAAAAAGGTTTGAGATATTTCTGTGATTTTATCGAAGCAATTTCGAGATCACTGGCGAGATGGCAAGAGGCAGGGTGCGCCGCCCAGACGCTCATGTAAACGTGGGTCCAGCGCTCCGGCAATGGAGACCGGACAGCACAGGACAAGCAGCGCACCCTCCAAAGAGTGTCATAATTGGCCCTACTCGCACTTGCCTTGTTACCCAGGGTGTCATTGACCCAGCCTTCCGCGGAGGTCTTATAAAGAACGCTGGATCCAAATAATTTATTCGTAGGAAATTATGTACATAATGAGACCATCCAAAGGTAAATAATGGCGTTTTATGTGGTGATGGTGCGTGAAAGAGCCAAAATGGCGGCCAATGACAATCTCCGGGGAGGGGTTGATTGCGCCAATCCCATCCATCCATTGGTCTTTGGGCGTGTGCGACGGGTTTCAACACGTCTGTTGCGCTTCGCGAATCTAAAGAGTTGATTACTGCTCCCCTGGGACTTCGTGTGCTAGTCAGGATATATTTGAGGTTGTTGACCCTCAAATAAGTTGGGTGAACCCAATGAGAGTTGACGAGTGTTTGCGTACTCTTCAAGAGAGAGGGGCTGGGCAATTATCAGAAGTGAAAGTGATCAGGTGTCCCTGAGTGAAGCCCTCTAGGTCACGCGCTCAATGGAGACCATCTATTCCCGTTCCAGGACTATTTGCAGTAATGACACCTGCAAGCGCAATAGTTAGTGAGTGAAGTGGACTGATTGTTTGTTGGAGTGTGAATCTACCATCACTTACCGGCTGGTTAGCTTAGTGGTAGAGCACCCTTCTAGTGATGGGGTAGTCCCGGGTTCGAATCCTGGTCCGGTCATCTTATGTACCTTAACATTGTTGTCGTTGACCCAGAACTTAGGACCATACCCCACGACGTGCAAGCCAGTGGCATGTCGCAAGAGCGGCAGGAATGTTTCTCGCTGTTCCACAGGAAGCAGCATACTGGTGCCGTAGAAGGGGCTGTGTCCCGTCGACCGGTCAGCATCGGGAACGGGGATGACTGGAGCAAGGCGCTTGCATGAGTAGGTATGAGTGATACTTCTGCGCACCACATGAGCAGTAGAGCTTCGAGGTTGGTGCGGGATATGTATTTTGACGCGACGCGGCCATGAACATGTGAGAAATCGACGATGAAGATGCTTGTAGAAGGGACGACTACTGCGAAGGCGGGCGTCGTAGTAGAATTCACGAACGAGGATAACATATTGGTGGAGAGGGGCAAGCAACGTCTGAAGTTGAGGAGCCGTTGCGTCAACACATACGGCCGTGCGTTCCAAGCCCGCTCGGTGATGCGTGGAATATGGGCGGACAGAGAGTCCCTCATGCTGTAAGAAAAGAAGAAAGCAGTCATTAGCGCAGTCCACCTTGGCTTAAAGAGTCGGAGCGACGGACCTGAGGTGGAAGGTACGAAAGCGAGAATGAATGTGAGGGCAAGCTTGTACTAGGGGGACAGCGTTTGAACGAGGTCGATAGGCTCCGTTCATAGTACCAGTTGAGCTCCGTTACAAGGAGCACCCGCGGCCGAAGGCACTACAGGTCGGAGACCATGCCGCATGAGAGTGCTGTCGTGCTGTGCACGCCTGACACCTGCTGCTGGGTAGCATTGAAGGTAACGACCCGCTCAGTCGTCAACGTGGTGGATTCCACCGACGCTCTCGAGGTCGGTGGAGCGAGCCGTTGCGCTTCTACGTGAATCCGACCTTGATGGCGTTCCATGCGTTCTTGGTGCACTTAGAGAGAGCGAGTCGACCACGTGGGCTGCGTTCATCGGACGTCTGAGGGACGAGATGAGGGTCAAGAGCGATTGTTGGCCGCGGCCAATTCGGCACAACAAACAAAACGTATAGCATGGAGGTACGGCTTCGATGTCCTCAAGAGTCTAGACCAACTTGGACAACGATGTCGTCATCTCAACCAACCCAAGCAACGCAGAGAAAAAAATACAAGAATCCACAGCGGGCCGTTACCGCGCGTAGTATCAACTGAATTATGTACTTCTTCGCTAAATGGCGGGACTCTCCGCTACAATAAATTATCGCCACCAACCATCCTCCTGTCGTGAAACCTCGTGTGGTGTTCTTCTCCAAGGGCCTAGAAGCCGAGTTGGCTGAGCGCCGCGCTAATAGCCATGACGGTCCAGGGCTGAACGCCGTCGAATCGACCCTCGGCATCGTCAAGCAAGGTCGTCTTGTTGGAAGCGAACACAGTTGGTACTCCGGTGGTATCATTCGCGCCGTAGACATACGAAATTGTGTTGTTGGTAATCCGGAGCGCGTCGTCGCACTTAACAGTCACCTTGGAGACGGTGACAGTAAGCTGGTCTGCAATAGCCGACGCGAGTCCTCAAGCGATGTGGAGTAGCGGAGAGTTCGCTACACACTATTGTTGGCAAGGTAGTCGGGACCCTGCCAGTTGATCATACCACCAGCGCACTGGACAGTACCCTGAGGCATGGAGGAAATACCATCGGGCCAGATGGAGAGCCGAACGTGTGCCGGAGCCGTAGGGCATTGACACACGCCACCTTGGGTGTGTCGGCCTTTTTGATGCTGCGCAGTTCCATGTTGTCAATGAGGAAACGGAGCGTCTTGGCTGCCAATCGATGGTATTGTCGTGGTATTTTGCGTATGTATCATTCAAGTTGGTATGAGTTTGGCCGCTTCCACGAGTATTTAGTCAAGTTGGCGCTAAATGCCGACTGTAAAGTCATGGTAAATGGACCGACGTACAACCAATGTGGCCTTGGAAGAAGAGGTTGGACTGAGCCTCCGTCGTCTTCGTAGAAGACGGTATATAAATTTGTGTCGAGGGTGGAATCTAGCTGACACAGCTCGGGGATCTAACATTGTGAACAATTAGCTACTGATGAGCCGACGTACTGTCCGCTCACTCGTCCCCCTGCTTCCACGCAGTCGCCTCTGCAATCCAGCAGCGTGGGGAACCTCCAAGGAATGCCAGGTCGACGACGGGGTCTTGATGGAGGGTTGGGTTCGGCAGAAGGGGAGGGCGGGGGTGTGTCCCGCGCAACACAGACCAGCCAGTTATCTCCGACGAATGGCGTCTTTCAGCGTCGTCCTCCCTAGATCATATGGCGACGAGAATGAGCGAGCACCTTGCAAGCTACGGAGAGTGCTATGACAGGAATCTTAGGACAAAGATGGGAGGTTGCGACGAGGATCTGAAGGTGGAGGCAAGCTCGACAATTGAACGACGGGGTCGGGGTATGGAGCACGATAGTTGGGGATAATAATACTAGCGACGTCGTACCCGGAACGTTTTGCCCGGGAGACGTGTTGGCGGCGCGGTATGAGGGAGAGGAGACTCTCCTGTGGGTCCTTTGGGAGAGGATGGCGGAGTGTGCAGACATACAGGGCCTTGGGAATATTGGGACGGAGGTGCTCGTAGCACATACGGTGGAAGATCGAGATTGCACCCGCACCGAGAGCCAAGAAGCAGACAGTCAGCACGCCATTTACGGCGAGTGAGAGCCACAAATACGGGCCAGAGTATAGGTGTGCGAGAGCCGGGCGGGGCGAAACAAGGTGGGCGAGCTTGATTGTAAGTGGAAGGACGCTAGCAATAACCCTGCGACTTAAAAGAATGAACGGGTTTGATAGAACGAGTTTATCGCACCCGACTCTCGTCGAGTTTCGTGGCGAGCAGTTAGACATTGCAGGTCGAGCGTGTGAAGACATTATCACGCGTGTGGGAGAGCAATGTGCTCTTCAATTTATCCGTTCCTGTACTTTGATAGCTGCTCTGGGCAGCGCTGGGGGTGACAACCTGCTCGGCCTTCGCTTCTGACGATGCTCTATGAAGCCGACAAGCGGGTTGTTGCACTTCTACGCGAGCCTATCTTTGATTTGTATTCTACGCATGTATACTGCATGTTGAGGGAGGGGAAGTCGCATTCGTCGGTCGAAGCGGAGGTCAACGGGCGATTCCGCACGCCTATGTCAGGCCTCAAACATAAGGTACTGGATAATCAGGTATATCACCTCGAGTGGTCACTTATGCCTCTGAGCAGTCCAGAAATCGGGGGCGATGCGGCCGACTCGACAGCTGACCGACATTAATGAACCAACAACACCATCTGACAGGGGCTCTGTCCCAGAGGCATTGAATAAGAAGTACGACTCGATAACAGTCATGTCCCTTGTGGCTGCTTTGGACAGCGCCGGGACGACTTACTGCGAGTCGCAAGAGCGCGGGAACACCACACGACCGAGCTTAGGTAAGGCGCAGCGTTTGGGAGAACCGTGAGGGTTCTCCTACCACTGGTCGCGCAATAAAGTAGTATAGAAGATTCACATGCCACAGGAATGGGATCGGCGAACATAAAAGTGTGGGGGAATGGGGAGTAACCAAACAGACTGAAAACGGGGTGACGTGGCATACAACAAATGACGACAACGACAGTCAACAAAATTGGATAGATGAGAGAAGGCACACCAGCATGGATGTCCGCATCAATACCATTGCCCAATAATGGTGGCAAATGACGGTTTTTTAGAGTTTGTGTGATCAGGACGGTCTAGAAATGGCAAACGCATCACTATTTCTCTCTTCGTCCTATAAATCAGGAGCTGTGCGACTTTTTGCACATATAGAATTCCCGAGCATGAGTGCAATAGCACACGCGTCGCTCCTTCGCCCTCCGTCTTCCAAATGCAGACCTGAGCAATTAATTATCCTCTGCAGTCATCTGTAGTTTCTCGCGCAGCGCTCGGCATTGCAACGAGTCAACAAGCGACATGAGATGCTCGAGAACATCGATCCGGCAATCCATCCCAGCAGCACAGCTCTTAGCATCAGGTTGAACACCCAAACCGCTGTTCACCATAATTTATTTGGGGGCCCTCACCCAATTTAATTCAGTTCGGATCGCTCTATCGCCTTCGATCCGACCAATTGACCGGAGACGTGCCCTTGTTGTCCACAATGGGTGTTTATTCCTTTCCCAGACACCTCGACTCCGTCGCAGTGTGCCTACCGCGCAAGCTATGCCGCGCATCGTGTCGGTTTCGTAACACGTCCTCACCGCCCTCTTGAACTCGTCTCTGCGCCTAGAGGGCACTTTCATCGATGCTGTAGGGCCGCTGTTTAATAGCATAGGTGACTTCCCATCCTTCGCTTCGCCTCATTATCCACAGGACCGCATCTAATAATAGGCCGTACTTGACATCAAACACGAGGAACGGGAAACCTTTGTGTATGTCACAGGAAGACCTGAATGGCTCTGGGGCACTACTCCCTTTTGAAATCATATTTCACCTACTCTTTGGTCCTCTTGCAAATCCAATCCTTGTAATCTGGTTTCCTGGGAGTGAAACTGTACCCTCATGAACAAATATGTACTTGAAAATCTGAAGAAGATGGTACATTCAAGTTGTTGAAATAGATTCAAGTCGGTTTCCATGTTAGAAATATCGACTTGCATAGGCATGGGGCAAACATCCACTTCGTACATACATCCAATACCATTCTAAGCGTCTTCATTTCAGCGATAAGGCCAGTACCAATGGAACCCAGTGTCGAATGTAAATTCCTTGGCTGGACCAATTTCCTCCATAGCGAAACTCCCATCCCTCCCAATCAATTCGAACCTCTTTGACCGATCATAAAGGATAAAGCTCTTCAAGGAAGACTCAGCCACTGCACGCAGAGTGACAATGTCTTTGAGTACATGTATCAACTCTGGTCGCTTGAAGGCGTCGCAGGGAGAAATTTGCAAACTCTCCAGCCTGGGGCAGAGTACTACTGATCCATGACCCTTTCCACCTGCTTGATCCAGCCCGGAGGTTTCTTTTGCACCCATTGGGACAAAGGATCTGAAGAAGTCCTCACTTGGAGCGACCCAAAATTGTGACTTGATCACCAAGGTTTCTAGAGCTTGTAAAGATTTAAGGATCTGGATCACGTCTCCGTCTGCCAAGAAAATGAAATACGATATGGAAAGGAGCTTCAACCCTGACAGATTTGAATTGACTGCTACCTGCTTTTCCCAAACCGTGATTGCATTTGGACAGTCAATAAATACTCTCAACTCACAAACCCGTGGAAGCTTGAAGGTAGCAAGACCGGAGAGGTATAAATCCAAACTGCTGCAAATAGGCATTTCTGTGATTAGGCTCTGGCTCCAGTAGGGGCTTGCGAATGAAGATGATTCACTGTACCTCTCAAGCCTGTGAAAAGTGTGACCGGGCAACCAAGATTTAGTCCCATGCACATGAAGGACCTTAAGTGTATGAAACAGGGGAGTATTAAACTGAAGTTGTGCTGTTGGTTGGAAGCGCGAATCTCGGTAGATCCTCAATTCTACGAGGTTTTGGAAAGATGAGAAAAAGTCAATGGGAAATTTGGTTGAATGATCACCGCGAGTCTCAAAGTATGTGGATTCCCTGAGGAGTGGAGGAATAAAATCACCGTCGCTTGGAGCTGCTGATAAGATGATTACGCCTTGTGGGCTTGGATATCCAACGCAAAATTCATTCCTCGAATGACGTCTCGTTGCTGGTTCATGTACTTTCCAGACCTGCCCCCTGGGGCCCACATCAAAGCTCAAATGGAATGAGAAGTCAGGTCCTTCCTCTGGCTGACGTGATGCTACAATGTCACCAAAGGCTTGGATAACTGCTGGCTTCTCAGAGCCCCTCAGCCATCTCTTGTAGTGTAGATGAAGCCTCCGCAATCCCCTGCAGAGTACCGCCGCAGTTTGGCTTGTTTTCCCGACCCTTGACTTTGCACTGACACGCCCAGAAACAAGTATCCTGAAGAAAGCTTTACTGAGAGCATGGGGACTGGCAAGTCCCAACCACAGCAATTCCAAAGCTGGGACAAGTGCAAGCAGATAAGCCAACATCGTCTCGCTGCATTGGACCTGCAAAGACAGGTGTGTCAGGCTCTGTGCACTGGCGAAAACTATGGGCTGCAGAATTGCAAGCTGAAGATTGCCCCTCCATTTACTCCACTGTCCATTTGTAACCACCAACGAGGTCAGTGCCGGGAGGGAAAAATGGCCAAGGACATTGGAGTTATATGTAAAATCGGAGCAAGAAGACATGATAACAGGCTGAAGAGCAGTAGTGTCAACATGGCGAGGAAACATAATATGGCATGACTGGAGGGATGGAAATATCTGGCCTGCCATCCATTGGATGGAAACAGACCTCAGGTGCAGGAACCGAAGTGTTTGGATAAGAGGTAGATGAGTTTCCAATGGATAGATTGGGATGTGGAGGTGATGGGCTTCAAAGGTTACCAGCGTGTGAAAGCATGGGAGAATATCGAGGGCACTGTCCATCCGTCTGCAAATGAGCCTGAGAACTGTGAGGGAAGAGAACATGTGCAGGCAGGCAGGTTGTACAAGGTAGACTGAAGCATCAGGGTCGGCGACCTCCAACACAGTGAGACGTGGAGTAGCAGTTGCGGCAAATACAGTCATGAATGGCCCCAGGAAGCTGCCAAGCCGGCAGTCTGGCCTGAGTTGGAAGGACTCAAGGCGCGACAGAGGCTGCGTAATGTCCAAGGCCGAGTATGATCCAGGGGGTGGAAATGAAACAAGCTCAAGGGAGCGCCATCTGGATGCTAGCTGAGCCGCAGCCGTGAAGGACGCATAAAAAGTGCGATCATTGCCATATACTTTATCTCTCATATTATTCGCATCAACAATAACATCCAGAAGCGAGGTGGTCCTCTGCGTGACAGCCTCAATACGATTTATTGGTGTCCAGCTGCCGATCCTCAGCGGAAGGCGCACGCCTGGAGTTGAAAGCATAATAGCGCGCCACCGCCGGCAAACAAGCATCAGGTTTAATTGAGAGCGTGGGTCGACATGGATCATGAAGAGAAAGATTTCAGATAATAATTCCACGGGAATGACATGGACTCTGTGAGGCTGCTTGAAACGATGCCACATTTCATCATCGGATCCATAGTCGGGTTCATAGTGGTAAAGTGACATTGGTGGGACTGAGGAAAGGAAGTATGAGATATTTCTGTGGTTTTATCGAAGCAATTTCGAGATCACTGGCGAGATGGCAAGAGGCAGGCGCGCTGCCCAGACGCTCAGGTAAACAACGTGGGTCCGGCGCTCCGCCAACGAAGACAGGACAGGACAGGACAAGCAGCACACCTCCAAACTCCAAAGTGTTGTCATAATTGACCCGACTCGCACTTGTCTTGTCGGCGCCAGGGCGTTATTGGCCCAGCCTTCCGTGGTCTTGTAAAGAGGCTGGATCCAAATAATTTCTTTGTAGAAAATCGTGTACATAATGAAACTATCCAAAAGCAATTAATGGTGTTCTGCGTGGTGATGGCGCGTGAAAGAGCCAAAATCGCGGCCAATGACATTCTCCGGGGAGGTTGATTGCGCCAATCGCATTCATTGGTATTTGGGAGTATGCGACGAGTTTCAACAGGTGTGCTGTCCTTCACGGATCTGAAGGGTTGATTGCTGCCTCTCCTGGGACTTAGTGTGCCAGTCAGGATACATTTGAGGTGGTTGACCCTCAAATAGGTCGAGTGAATCCAATAAGAGTTGTCGAGTGTTCGCGTACTTCTCAAGAGAGAGGGGCTGGGCAACTATCAGAGGTGAAAATGGTCAGGCGTACCTGAGTGAAGCCCTCAAGGTCACGCGCTCGATGGAGACCAACTATCCCCGTGCTAGGGCCTTTTGTAGGTGATGACACCTGCATGCGCAATAGTTAGTGAGTGAAGTGGACTGATTGTTGTTGCCCAGAATCTAGGACAATCCGACGACTACCGTGAAGGCGGACGTCGTAGTGGAATTCACGTACGAGGAAAATATGTTGGTAGTGAGGTGTAAACGATGTCAGAAGCTAAAGAGCTGTTCCGCCAGCGCATCGGGGCGTGCGTTCCAAGTCCGCTTGGTGATGCGTGGAATATGGGCGGACAGAGAGTCCCCCATGCTATAAACAAAGGAGGAGGTAGTCAATAGGGCAGTCCACCTTGGCTTAAAGAGTCGGAGCGACGGACCTGAGGTGGAAGATGCGACAGC
>Ga0307513_10001716_pt1 | contig 31272 bp, 23 predicted proteins | sample 15_EM_MG_FD_202174 | JGI IMG/M metagenome (GOLD analysis project Ga0307513, IMG submission 202174) | Populus trichocarpa ectomycorrhiza microbial communities from riparian zone in the Pacific Northwest, United States - 15_EM | ecosystem: Host-associated > Plants > Roots > Unclassified | place... | reverse complement strand
GCGATTTTAGCCTCCAATGTCGTCCTTATCCGCCGGATTATTCGACTCTGCCAAACTCTTCCTGTTTTGCCCCATGATCGTGTCTGACGTTCAAGCAGGGCTATCTATCCATTAGCTGACCTTTCATACCATTCGAGTACAGGCGGTTTTCGAAAGTATCCGGATGCTGGGGCAGTCGGGGGATCCGGACACTTTTGAAACCTGCCCGTACGGATAGTTTATCGTACCCCCGGAACTGGCCCGTGTGAAAGCCACATTTTCGATGAAGATGCCAGTCGGCCAACATCTCTGTGAATGACATAATATGGCCGCTGTAAGACAGATAAACGGGCCATCTATCTTATCTAGGAAACCCTCATCTGTTATGCCTTTCCTTTTCGGGCCGGTGTAATATTGAGCAAATATCGCGCTCGGAATCTGCGGTACTACGAATCTAAGAGAGATTGGCTGTCTGCCGGATCAGATTGATTTAGTCTCACTGCGATTAGAAACAATCCCGACACATGTGAAATAGATACCTCATAGCTGCCACTTGGGAAAATGAACCTATCCTCCTCCAGTAGGTATTCCACTCTTCGTGCGCAGGCTGTAGGATCCAACTATTGAGCTTATAGAGTTCTGTTATAGCCTTATTTACTGTATGCCAATACTGCGATCAGCATCCGCTGTGCTTTGCCCGCATCTGCAAATCAGTGACCAGTGGCCACTCCATTTAGTCTGGAATGGGATGCCAGTTATCGATTAAGGGTAACTTACCTGGCCATTTGAGGCTGGAGTAGTATTAGCAAAGTCGGGAAAGCCTAATTGGGTCCGGGCATCGCTCCAACATGTACGGACTTCCTCGGTCAGGGTAATTGGGTCCGGAAACGGATTGACAAAGATCGTCCAGTCCCACATCAGATCACGGGCTCTGGCCAGAATGCTACGCTCAAGCCCTGTAGACATATTTCGCCTGCTACTGGCCTGCTGTGCTCGTCTGCTATCCAATTCCAGCATTGTTGGATCTGGGTGACTTGGGGTTATCGCCGGCGTCGCAAGTAGATTCAAGACTGTGGGCGAACGGGAGGGAACCGCAGATGTATAACCATTTTGGCTAACACGTACTGGGGCAGGCGTTCTCCGTCCGGGGTAACTAATCCTCCTGCTGGAACTCTGGGTATTCCCAGGGATGATTGTCAGTATCGAGCTCTGCGAGCTAAGGAACTCACGCCCAATTGGTCTCTGCGCTCCCCAGCCCGATTGATGATCCGTATCGTCTCCATGCTGGCTTAACTCGTTCTCCTCCTCGCTCTCCTCGCTCTCCTCACTCTGGCCATCATTGCCCTCATATTCCCTATCATTAGAGTCCAGACTCTCATTCGCCGACTCCAAGACCTGCTGCCGGTCGTTCAGGACAGGCTCTGGTCCCTCGAGTCGTGAAGAAGCCAGCTCCAGCACGCCATCCCTCCTCCTACGTACAGCGGACCCAGCCATAACAGACTCAACACTGGGTGATGGTATTATAGTTAATCTATCCCTTGACCCAGATCTCCGGGAACGTCTGCGGACAACCTCTCTTCGCCTTAGCCTTCCCTCCATGAAGGCGTTCGATCCGTCATAACCCGCCGCTGTTGTTGTGACATAGTATGCAGGTGGATAGTGATAGAATAGAATTGTTGTGTTTGATGTTGGGGAGTAGGTAGTGTCAGGAAGCCTCTATTGGTATGTAGCTAAGGGCACGATATGGGGTATGAACTTGGAAGATAGAAATGGTCCGTCCGGCTTCCTTAAGAACTAAGAACGTTCATAGTTCATCACTCACTCTTATGTTTGCTGGTGTGGGCAGACACCCGCGCTTCCAAATTGCAACTTCATACATGATATAGGAATTTGCACCCGAAGCGTCTAGCTTCAACTTGGCCGCGCCGGAAGTTCACTGGGGCAACACGAGTGTTTGGTACTTGATATTCTTGAGGGTGATGAAAAAAGGTTTATCAGTATTTACGGACTAATCTAGTTTGAGTAGGTCTGCCAAGCGGACGGTAACAAATGTGGGCAAGGCTCGGGGTCAGAGCCTGGACGCTAATCTCAGAAAGTGAAAGCTGCCGCTAAGGCTCAACAGATAGGATATAAGGTGTAAAGCTAAGATCGGAACAGCGATGAAAGGGGCAACCCCGAATGAAAAACGCGCTAGAAAACAATGAGAATGATCAGCACAAATCCAAACAGTAAATCTCTAAAGCCTGAAGAGAAAACATATTCCAAACGAAAAAGAGCTGGAAAAGAACAAGAATGATCTGCGAAGATTCCAAGAGCAGGTGCCAGAAGCTGACCCGGTAAACGAAACATAGCCAGTGTCTGTAGACTACATTGGGTTTGGGCAACCGCAGCGGGCTAATCCAAATAAGAAATGTGCGGGAAAAAATGCAAGGATAGCTCGCAAAACTCTAAAGGCTAAACTCCAAATGAAAAACACACAAGGAAATGTCCGCAGGAGATAGTCGCAGGTCTAAATTAAGTGTACTGAGCAGGTGAGCCCAGACGTAGCGGGCTAATCTAAACAGAAATAGTCAGGAAACAGCGAGAAAAACACAAACTCAAGAAACAAAAATGAAAACACCAAAACTAAAACACTAAAAAGAAAGGTTGAAGGGTCCATCGTGACCTAGAACTTGTAAATTGCTTGAAATGGACCTGCACCTTCTGCTAGCTAGACATTAGCCACATTGGCCGGGGCAGGAGCGCTTTGTTGGCAGAGCTAGTGAGCCAGGACAGAAACGGACTTGAGGAGGCTCCCAACGCCCATTTCTGCCGGCGGTACTACCGTAGACCTTCCCAAAACAATGGATGAAAAACCAGGTAGTCGTAACCAGAACTTACCAGGTATAGAGAATGCACTTGGGTTGGTTGGGTAGTTAGCGGCGGGACTTAATTCTCGTCAGGCTTGTCCAGCTGCCGGAATATCCGCAGATACATCACTTGTAGCCGGATCGGAGGGGGAATGGATTCTGCCGGGCGTACCAACTTGGGTCGCCAATGTGTTGACAGGCTGCTCACCCCCTGAGGCCAGCATCACAAGATGCTCGGCGGACCTTGTGGCCTCTGCATGCTCAGAGGGGGACGACGCATGGCCCGGATTGGGAGTCAACGGCGGAGCACTGTTTGGCGGACCAGGCCTGTCAGCAGGTAGTGGACTCACATTAAGCTCCCCATCGAGTGTGTCCGGTTCAACCTCAATGCTGGCATCCATTGTCCCCACCTGGCGGGCCACCTTCCGCGGGGGTTCCGGACATTCATCCGAACAGTATGGCTCATCAGCCTCTTGCATGACCGCCAGGTTGGGTTTACTACTGTTATTTACTGGCATCCGTGGTGCTTTCTTTAGGTCAGTCGCCTATCCTCTTTGTCTACTAGAACTCAAAACACGAGTGCCCAAGTTAGCGCAATGGACAGAAGCTTGCTTACCAGGAGACGATGGAGGGCTGGAATCCGGGGCCGGGATCGCCCCTTTTGCCAAATCGAGGCCGCGATCAGCAGCGACATCGGACTCTGGCTCTGATTCGCCAACGTCCGCCCAATTGATGCGGTGTGTTTGCCCAGTCTTTTGAGTGGTATTACTGCTCCTGGTGGTCCTCGATGAGGTAGTTCGCTTTGCGGCCGCAGCGGACCACTCTGGCTGGTGGCCGTCAGAGTTCGGCTCCTCATCGCTACTGGGCCACTCCTCATCTGAAGGGGTGCCCCGGTTATCGCGTGGGTCAAAGCGGAGGTCACCAGAAGCAGGGGTGCTATCTTCCGTATTGGTGCTGCAATGGGCACAGAAGAGCAGATCCAGTCGTTCGCTTGGCGGATTCAAGGACCACCATATGGGGACATGCCTCCTGTTTGTGATTCGGATCATTTCAGCAAGCGGCAACGGCTCCTCAGGATCATCTCGCAGCAAACGTGTACCCTGTCCCGTCGCACCACTGAGCATACGATATCCGAATCCACATGACAAGATTCTGTCTATGCCCGCCAGCAGGTTCGCAAGGGTGGGCTCAGTTAGGTCCATTCAGTAAACAGGTTCGTGGGTTTGCCACTAGATTTTGTCGATCCCGGCAGGAAGTGGGCTGCTTGGGCAGACTTCGGATGGCCGATCCACCTAGAGACGGACAGACTGTAGACCGGTGAGACCTGCAGGAGCTGTATTAGCATATATGGTACATTAATGCGGACGCTTGGAGCTAACTTACGATCATTTCTGGTGCGGGCGGGGTCCGCAACCACAATAGCGGCAACAGGCTGCACTTTCAACATGTCTGTTAAGATACGCTGATGATCTTTTGCTATGTCCTTTAGCAAAAGGTCAAGGCATTCGGTAAAACGTTTACCACAGAGGTTATTAGCCTGCCAGAGTCCCGACCTCCGGCTAACTGGTTGGAGGGTAATAGCATATGCCTGGATGGCCTCCCATTGGGCCGCTGTACTCTGCTTCCACCCCTGGATCCTGTCTTGCTCCATCTTACGTTTCATAGCATTTCGCTAGGCTTTATACTCCTGACCATAGGTTGGTGGGTAGGGGAAGCCGCAAATGTGCTTACACCAGTTAACATCGCCGGCGTTTTTAAAGGCCCCCGATTTTTCAAAAGTGAGGCCGACCTTCGAGGCTGCCATTGTAATACTGGTCAGGGCGGGGGGTGGTTGCTGGATCGGAAAGAGCCTTTTTTTTTAACAAAAAAGGTCCTTGAGCGGATAAAAGTTGACCCCTAGCAGATGCTGGTACGTTTGAGGATGAAGGATTGTGGAAGAGCAGAAAATGGAAATAGAGCGGGCCTAGCGGATTGTAAATGGAGTTCTGCTGATTGTAAACGGCTGCAAGAGAAGGTTATTAGCTAGGGAAACGCAGATAGGTAAATCTGAAATGAGCTGAGGATATACTCGTAGTGCTGCAGACGAGTGAGAGGTTGTGCTGAGCTCCGTGGGTCTTGTTAGGATGGGCTGGCGGATCGAAGATGTGATTGTGATTTGGGAAAGGGTTGTGGGGAGAAGATGGAGGGGGGCAAAGAGAGAGCTTATATAGGCCGCACGAGGACGGTTTTAGTAGGGTTCGTAGGATTGTACCCTGTACAAACTTGAATATTGATATCTTGAAAAGTCATGTGATCCAGGCATAAAGACATACCCTAGATAGGCTTCAGATAAGGTTTTAAGCCGCAACGAAGCCACATGCGAGCCGCATACGACCCGCAACCCGCGAGCCAAGACGCTTCCAAACCTCTTCAGTCTGCCCACAATACCGTAGGGTTAGTATCCTCTTAACAAAGAATAGGTTTCACAAGTTAAACCGTGAATACCGGTTGGCAGCTTGAATGTCAGACCTGTTCGTTATCCTACTAAAAAAACTTGAAGTTTCCTGATTTACCCCTTGAAAGAAACCTACCTTTCACTTTGAAAGATACTAAGTCCACTGCACTCTGTCTGCCCATCAGCTCACGTATCCGTCAGACTACTTGAAAGAGAAACAAACAAACACCACACAGGATGACCTCCAAGACAACAAAGTGTCCTTATTGCAGGCGACATTATCAACAAGCCGCTGCATACGAAAACACCTTCACACAATGCATCTTGATATCATTCTATCCCTCGATGCGGTTGCTGACGCGGTCTCCTCCACGGCACGACCTACTTTTGTTCGTGATGAACTTGAAAACATGACCGACTCAGACTACGAATCTGATCCCGGGCTCGAGATTACCGATATCTATACAGCAAGTGGTGAGATAGATGATATGCACAACGATTCAGACACAGAAGATGTCTCCCACTCTCCGGTTCGCGGGCGCCCTTCGGGTCAAGAAACTATTCCCAGTACCGGCACACCTCAAGGCGAAGTTGCTGGCTATACAGAGCTCAACAAGGTCATGACCGATGACCCTTGGAGCCCTTTCTCATCTGAAGACGACTTTAATTTGGCGAGCTGGTTTGTCCGAAGCAAGGTAGCCAAGTCGGAGATCGACGCGTACTTTGCCCAAGGTTTGGGCAGTACGGATAGCAGATCATTCCGGTCTGCCTATACCTTGCGACAACACCTCGATGTACTGGACCCATTTCGTGCATACTTCGTGTGGGCGGAAGCCAGTATTGATGATGGTCGACATGCAACAACTTTCTATTATCGAAGTATTATTGACTGTGTCTGCTACCTGATCCGCCAGGTCGTGTATAGCTCGGATATAGTCTACGCACCTATTCAAGAATATCATTTGAGTGGGGAGCGATTATATTCCGAGATGCATACGGCGGACTGGTGGTGGGATATACAGGTATGAGATAGGTCCTGACAGGTCTTGGGAGAGGTGTTTCCAGTGCTAACAGCCTATTCCGTTCCGTGGTAGAAAACTTTGCCCGCCGGGTCAACAGTGGTTCCCATTATCGGATTGTCTGACCAGACGGACCTTACCAATTTCTCAGGAGATAAGAAAGCCTGCCCAGTATACATGACGATCGGCAATATCCTTTCGTGGATCAGAAACAGCCCTGCCAAGATGCCAATCCTGCTTCTGGCATTGCTTCCAGTACCCCCAAAGTTCACTGGCGAATCAGCCTGTGCCAACGAAGCCCAGCGGCAGACGAATGTGGATACCCTGCAGGCTGTCTTCGATCTTATCCTGGCACCATTACAGCCGGTTGCCCAAGAAGGAATGGCAATGGATTGTGCGGACGACAAAACACGCCTTTGTTTTCCCATTTTGTCAGCCTGGATCGCGGATCATGCTGAGCATGCCGCCTTGCAAGGAATAGGCAGTAAGTCATGCCCAAAGTGTGAGGTTCCGTGAGAGGAGCTCGGTGGGGATCCGCGGCGGATATATGAGACACGCGACTACATGCCATATAGCGAAAAAGCCTTGAGGCATGAGCCGGCAGAAGCAGCCTGCATTGCAGAATACTTTCAGTGGTTGGGCGTCAAAATAGGAAACAATGTGTTCATTGGACTGGATCGAGTAAGCCCCGCGGACCTACACAAGCCGGATCTCTTGCACAACATCTACCTTGGCTTATTCAAACATGTGATGGAGTGGGTGGAAGGATTCCTGAAAAAGCATAAACGACAACAGGCGTTCGACGATGCTTGGAAAGAAATTCCTCCTTGCCCCGGATTTAGCGTACCGAAAATGGCCTATTGCGAAATCACACAATGGCAGGGAAAGGAGATGCGCAATCTCGGCCGTTGTATTTCAGCCGTATTGGCGTCCGCATTGCGAAATCCGGACAGTTCTCAGTATCATGATTTCAAGAGCGCTTTGAAGTGTGTTAGCGCGCTGGTTGATTTGTCTCTCATGGCTCAATATCGGAGTCATACACCAGATACACTTTCCTACATGGAAAGCTACCTGCAGACATTTCACCGGACAAAGGACATTTTTCTCGAGTTCCGTACCTTGAAGGCTACTCGCACCTGAGCAGATCGCCAGGATCGGGAGCTAAGAGAACTGATGGCGGATCAGCGTGCTAAAGAAGTCCACCATAGAACCGTTGCTAATCGCCGTCGACAGGCTGATCAAGAGTGGGTTGAAAGGTCCGATCGGCGGGCGGATTTGATACGGCGTGAGAACCACTTCAACTTCATCAAGATGTACTACGTGACTCACTTTGCCTCCCACTTACGGCGTTTTGGATCCATATCGATGTATTCCACAGAGATGGGTGAACTAGCACATAAGGATCAGATTAAAGATGGATACCGCATGTCAAACAAGAATGACGCCGCCCGGCAGATCTTGTCGCAATATGGCCGCCAACATGCCCTAGGAATGAGGTTGCAGACTATAGAAGCACCTTCGAAAGTTAAAGGTGTGATCGTGGCTGAAGATAGTGGGATGGAAATGCCGGCTTTTTCAAGTCATAGTACACCTCGCCGAGTTCTTAAAGGCCGTATGAAGAACACCAGCACGCAGACCAAACTATGCGCGACCCTCAATATCCATTATTCCGACATGATGCAGGAGATACTACGTTTTACGAGGCAGACTGCTGCCGATGACAGGGGGTTGCCAGCTGACCCCACCGAACTAGGGTTACTCCCTGTAGAAGGATTTGCACAGCTTGAAATTCCGGTCGCCAACTTCCAGGAAACTGACAGGTTCCAGATCCACTGGGCCCGCTGCACTGGAACAAAGGCATTCCGTAACGGTGGCCCCAGAAACGATTCAGTATGGGTCCAGACTGGTGGGGAAGCGAACTATGGAGATTTACGAGAACAGGTGGTGGCTCGGTTGCTAGCACTTTTGAAGATAAGAAATATTCTCAGTGAGGCGGGAGCTATCCATCAGTTAGCATTAGTTTGCATACTCGATCCGGTCAATAGAGGCAGATTTCACATTGCGAGCGGACATATTCGAGTCGGCAGCCTGAGGCGGGTCAATGGTCGAGACATGCGAATAGTCAGTATAGGGGCAGTGATCGGACAGGCGCAGGTAATTCCTAGTGGGGAGAGGCAATGCATAGTGAATCACAGGATTGATCTGCGGACGTTTAATGAAATATATTAAATTATTCTATCAAGTATGTACAGTATTTATACGAGTTAAGGCTGGGCACTTAAGGTGGCAGATCCCATATTGAGTGTCCAGCTTCAACTCGGCCGCGGGAGTACTACACAATCCGCTGGCGTTTAAGGAAATATTTTAAATAGGTTGAATTGTTTTGCATGAATATGCGGCCAAGTTGAAGCCGTACACTTAAGATAGCAGTGCCCATATTGAGTGTACGGCTTCAACTCGGCCGCCCGGGGTACTAGACGATCCGTGGGCGTTTAAGGGAATATTTTAAATAGGTTGAATTGTTCTGCATGAATATGCGGCCAAGTTGAAGCTGTACACTTGAGATGGCAGTTCCCATATTGAGTGTCCGGCTTCAACTCGGCCGCGGGAGTAATATACAATCTGAGGGCGTTTAAGGGAATATTTTAAATAGGTTGAATTGAGTAGGCGGCCGAGTTGAAGCCGGCGACTTAAGGGAGATATTCCCTTAGAAAGTGTCCGGCTTCAAGTCGGCTGCGTGAGTTCTGCAGATGATTAATAATACCAATTTATTCTCTCCTATGGCGAAGCCAACCAAAGTAGGGGGGTCTCCATGGCGGCCGCGTCAGGCGTCTTGTGAACAGTAAGGGAATTATGGGAGTGACAGTAGGGCGCGGGGTAAGAAAAGCGCAACGTAGGATGTCAGTGGACGGGAGTGGACAGATCTAGGTCGCTAGAAGTGAGAGGGGATCTGGGAGGGCGGCTGGATGCACGCAGTTGGTAAGAGTAGGCAGGAGGCCTGTAGACGAGAAGATAAGAGGGCGGATACAACAGGAAGGCGCTGGGAGGGGGTGGGGTCGCAAGGAGCGTGTCGGACGCTTTGGAGGGAAAGAGGTGCGTCCAGGCACACCAGACGTAAGACATGAAAGGCAAAGAGGGCTCAGGAGATCCGGAAGGACGGGAGGCAAAGAGCGGACTGGCTTCGTCCGGACACGGGCTCGATACGTCCGGTGAAAAAGGTTTTTTTGCTAATGTGGTTCATTTTGTCGTGTATGCAGTTTGAATCTATAAAAGCCTCTCTGACCAAGTCGTAGTCTTTGACGTTCCCCATGGGGGTTATTTAGCCCCAAAGCCCACGCTATCCTGTTTCACCACGAGAGCACATTATAACATAATTCAAAGGAAGGTAGGCAGCATGATTCTGATTAATCTGACTAAATCTTTGATCAACAATTACCCCCTCATTATTAACGCTTCTTTTGGCTAGGACAATATCGCGAAAGCCCTTCTCACCATATTCCTCTGGGACTATTATGGCTACCTCATCAACAGTTGGCAGGTTCGCACGCCGGGGATCTGCATCCCCATTTACTATTAATTCCATTTGAGGATTGAGGATAATTGAATATAACCGCTGGCTTTCTGCTTGCTCCTCTATTCTCAATTGCTCTGTTGCAGTTCCATAGATAGAAATCCTGGGACAGCAGTCATACAGCATACCTGTGATCTGTTGAACAAGTTCTGAATTAAGGGTAGCAAATCTCTCCGACCTAAGTATCGATGCATATTGCGGATCGTACAAATACATTTGTGAATATAATGCAGCCGCAGCTCCGGGGGCCTTTAGAGGTCCTTGCAAATGATACAGTTCGCCATGTATCTGAAAGTTGTGCACACCTGGTCCAGAGACAGCCTCGCGTTTATCCATATTATAGGATACTGACGTAAAAGCAAATGCTAAGTTCCATGATCTTATTTTACTGCGAAAGTCCTTTGCATCCGGTTCAAGGCTATTGAGTAACCTGTCGAGAGACTGTGAGAGAGGTCGTAGTAGAGGTATTTGCACATCACCATGCATACAACGATGGTGAAACTTCAGATTGCGCTTTCCCTCATGAATTATTCGCTCTGCTCTCCAATGAAAAGCACCACAATCGCCACAAATAATATTCATTTGCCCAAAGTCCTGTGACTTCCAAAGTAAGGTATTATCGATATAGGCGAGAAGATATTTGACTGCCACGGGTATTGGCTCTCGGATTTCTTGTTCGTGACGCAGTTCAGGAATTGCAATTGGAGCCACAGCTTGTTGTAAGAGTTGATTGTGAGCTGCATATAGGACCGCTTGATGTTGTCGTCTTCCTGCCTATTTTATTATGCTGATTAGCTCATATTTCCATTTTATTCAATAGTAGTATTTTACTGGTATTCAATTGATTTGTTTTCAATACCAACAAGTATTTAATAATTGAGGTAACATACCAAACAGCTTCTACAACCCTTTCTCATCACACCCTGTCTATTCTGATCAAACTCGGTCTCTTCCTTCTCTCTTTTACACCGGTAACATACTGGCATATTGATATTCTATGAGTTCAATACTAACCCTCTACTAAATGTAGTAATAAGACGTAGCCAAGTAAGAATATTGTCAGAGAGTACACAGGAGGACCTCGGACGGTAACGAGTCTTGTACTGGAGTGTAAGGCAGGGAGAGATACGCTCAGATCAACTGACTAAGTAAAATGCCTGAAGGAGAATCGGTGATAGGCAGAATATTCCGAGTAGCGAGATATTGTGAGCGAAATAAGGTCCGATTGGCAATAGTTCAATGAATTACTTTCAGCAAGGATGCTATAGTGTTGACTTGAGCTTGAGACAGTGGCACGTTGTCAAAGGATGCTACTGTGATAGCAAGGGAATATCACGAGAGGTACGGTAGAAGAGAAATTTGTAACTTCAAGTTGTAAGACTATAGGAAGAGATAGTATGAGAAGAGGTATATACTGGGTGTAAAATACATAAAAGGCTAGAGAGGCTGATTTGTGGGTTACTTTCTTGCTACAAATAAGAAGTCACTTCTAGTTGTTGTCCATAGAAATTGGAATATGCAGGTGATGGAAAAATTTTCCCCTTATACTTTTTTCTTTTTTTCTTTTCCTTGCTTTTATTTAAACAACAGTCACTAACTTACCTTATCATAGGATGTAGCTAACCCTGAGGGTATTATTTAGTAGCACACTGACGAATTTATTAGTCATGTTATCAGATGATCAGATCACCTTTTTTTGAAATTTGTTGTTCAGTACATAATTAGACAAGGCATTAACCATTGACCTGCCTTTGCCCTACGTCCCCAACACCGCAAAAGACACCTTTGTCCAACCAGTTTTGGTCCCTGCATCCTGTGAAACTCCGTTCCTCAGCTTTTCTAAGTATAACAATGGACATAGATTTCACCGAGAATCTGAATAAAAGATAGTTATCCCTTCGGGCAAAGGATGTGTAGAGAGCGGGGGATGCGATTGCCCCTCTTTGTATTACATTGTTTCTAACGTCGGTGGATATTAGAGAATACGGCAATGTCCGGTGTTGAGCCGGCCGGTGGTATGCTGGAAATAGTGGAGTGAAGGTAGATGGATAAGTGGATAGTGGGGGGATAGTGTAAGGCTAGTGGATGCCTAGGGAATTGTTCGCTGGTAATGTACTACGGGTAATCTAGCTTGGAAGTTGTAATCAGACACGCACTATTATTATGAATACCCCTACTGTCATAATACGCTAGGAATACTACACAAAGAGAATCTCAATCAAAAACGGGAGTGGGGGGGGGAAGTGAAGGGGGGAGAAACATAGGCGTAGAACGGTGGGGATTACAAAAAATGTTGAACCCAAACACTGAAACATCAACTATCACCAACAGTGGTGGATGACTCGAAATAATTCACGAGAATCAACGCACGCAAGGTACCGTGAGAGTGCGAAAACTAGAAAAATAAGGGGTATCAAAATTAGAAAGGAGACAGGAGATGGAAAAATGGGGCTAAGGGTAGGGGAGACCGAGCCCGACTACGGGGAGGCGGCCTCTCAAAGCGAAATTCGGGCCCGGGCTGGGTCACCTGCAGGCTAAGGCTTCTGCACAATAGGTTGGGTTTGCTTACTTTGAAGAAGCTGATTATTAAACAGGGCTCGTTATTCATACACAAGATTTCCGTAATAAATCCACCGGAAGTGCTAGGAGGGTAGTGAAAAGAATTGCGCGAAGGGACTCGAGGCAGGATCTGGAAGGTACTATACAGAATGGATATGAAGATAGTAGCCGTTGACGGTTGATGATATCAATTAGTCTTAAGCGAAATCTATTACACTATCCTCGAATCCAGAGTGATTAATTGTGAAAAGCCTGGAGGTCATTCACAGGTATCTGCAAGCTACTTGGGCACCTATAGGTTATGCAGTCTAAATTGAATCCTTGAATGGCTGGGCGACTTTGCCTGAACATCTGAGGGCTTTGGCCTAGCTTGCTTCAAAATTTAGCCTGGTGGTTGCTTGGGTACCACCGGGCTTTAGTCGCCCCCCATAATTTCCACCGGCAGCCCAGGCGTTTTTACAAGCCTTGCAATTGGTGATGGAGTAACCCCATCGTGGTATGTTAGGTTAGGGCACACTTGTAGGTGTGAGCAGGGCTATTGACCAGACCGCGCGGCGGTGACTGGTGTTGTGTGGTAGGAGCCCACTGTGCGGGCCACCACAAACTGTATCTAGTCTGAGCTGCGTTCCTTTCTCTGGATGATCACTTCTCATGATGAACACACACTCCTTTGCGAACACACTTGTCATATACATCGAATATCGAACACATCTCAGTTTTCCTATCAGCGACTGACCCGGACCGTTCTCGTGACGACAGTTCCGATCATATCTGTGTCCTTGCGGTGCCTGTACGACGGCATATTCCCTGCGCGGAAACCAGACCTCCATCAATTGGCCCCCGGGACTTTGGGCCGGCCCAGGCCGAGATCGGGTCTGGTTGGGCTGGGTTGGGAGGCCAGGGGTTTGAGCCGGTCCACTCAAGAAAAAGCCCAGAAAACTTGAACTTTGTCACTTTTTATTCTTACGTCACATGATATCACTCATGCTTCCAGATTTTAAACAAAATTGTGAAACTCAGGACCAGCGTCATGCCCGAGCAAGTCTAGGATTGAGAAATTTTCAGCCTGATCTTATTAATAACCCCATTTCCTCGTGCACCCTAGCTTTGATTTTACAAAGGTCTTCTCTGCCCGGTGATATTCTCCAAGATTTGGGCATATCACGAGTATTCACACTCTTCGGTACATAGCGGTTCAAGTATGCAGGACCCTCAAGATGATATCAGTGGACTCTCCTCCGTTTCCTCCTATCCCATCTCTCTTTTAAAATAGTCTGGGATTTTTTGGTGGCCCGGGCTCTGTTTGGGTCGGGTTGGGTCGAGTGGGCCGGCCCATTGCGAGGCATGCCTTTTTAAACCACACATGGGCTGGCGAGACTGCCGCCTCATGGCCCAGGCTGACCGCTTGGGATTGTTGAGTAGGGGGTTCTCTCCTCGACGTTTAGAAAAAATTTCCGCTACAAGTAGTGGATGCGTTCCTTCTTGGTATGTAGCAATCTGATCAGCGATAGAGGCTTGCATTATATCATGGTTTCGGTCACGGTTTCCCCACCAGTCGCTGTTAGAGCTTCTGGCTTCCGGCAGCAGCCTTACTCCACCCCATGTCCCGATCCTGGTGACATATGGCAGGGGAGTTTGGCGATGGTTATCCGATGAGTTGAGATTGGCCCCGCCGGGCCCCGGGAGTGGGTGAGTTACACCTCTGTATCCCGGCGTGGCATCAAAGGACACGGGTGTCCGGCCGCGGGGAACCCGTGAATTGAGATCGACACCACTGCATTCTAGGAGTAACTTCTCTACACCTTCATGCCCTCCCAAGGACGGAAGTGGTAGATGCGTTCGGCGATTATAATCCCATGAGTCGGGATGAGCATTATCATGGTCTAGAAGTAACTTCGCTACACCTTCGTATCCTCCCAAAACAGCGTATAACAAGGGTGTCCGGCCGCCGCGATCAGGCGAATTGAAATTGGCATCACTGCCCTCTAAGAGCAACTTCACTACGCCTTCATGTCCTCCCGAGGCAGCATATGACAGGGGTGTTCGGCCGCTGCGATCCGGTGAATTGGGACTGATATCATTGCGTTCCAGAAGTAACCTCACTAAACCTTCATGTCCTCCCGAGGAAGCAAACGATAGGGGTGTTCGGTCATTGTAATCTAATGAGTCGGGATTGACATAATCACGTTCTAGAAGCACTCTCACAAGACCTTGGTCTCTAACCCAGGCCGCGAATAGCAGAGAAGTTTGGCCGTCGTTGCCCCATAAATAAAGATCCGCGGGTTCCAGATGTCGCTGTGCACCCCCGGCCCCCGAGATGTTCGTAGATGATACGTGTGCTTGTCCACCACTATCCGGCGAATAGGGATTAACACTCATGCCCTCCACAAGTAGCTTCGCGATACCCTCATCATCCAAAAAAGCAGCATATGATAGTGGTGTCAGTCCACTGTGGTCCGATGAATTGGGGTTGACACCTCCGCCTGCCAAAAGCAGCTTCACAATACCTTTATGTCCTCTCAAGGCAGCATATGACAGAGGGGTTCGGCCATTGCTATCCGATAAATCAGGATTGACACCCCCATGTTCTAACAACAGCTCCACTACACCCATAGCCCCAGAAATGGCAGCATATGATAGGGGCGCCAGACCATTGCGATCCGATGAATTGGGATTGACATCTCCGCGTGTCAAAAGCAGCTTCACTATCCCCTCGTGTCCTCTCGAGACAGCATATGACAGGGGTGTTCGGCCGCTGCTGTCCGGGAGATCAGGACTGACACCCCTATTTTCCAAAAACCATAATACTAGATCCTCTCGCCCCCACTTGGCAGCATACGATAGGGGTGTTAGACCACCGCTATCCGGTAAATTAGGATCGATATCCGGGGTTTCCACAAGTAGCTTCACTACACCTCTATGTCTCCCAGCCGCAGCATATGAGAGCGGGGGTCGACAATAGCTATCCAATAAATTCGGGTTGACACCCCAGCGTCCTAGAAGTAAGTTCACTATACCTTCATGTCCTCTTGAGGCAGCAAATGACAGAGGTGTTCGGCCACTGCTATCCGGTGAATCAGGGTTGGCGCCCCCACTTTCTAGAAGTAGCTTCGCAGCACCTTCATTCCCCGACTCCGCAGCAAAAGAGAATACTGTGCGACCGTGTCGAATAGCCATGTTGGATCTGATATCTCCCTGCTTCAGGAGTTCCTCCACCACCCTATCGTTGCCATATCTTACAGCCCACATCAAAGGTGTATCACCCTTAGAATCCCGTCCATTCACGTCCCATTTTTTCTTCTCTAGCATGGCAATCGCAATTTCTGCAATCCCCCAAAATGCGATGCAGTGCAGTCCGCTGATTCCATGAACATCCCATTCCGAATATGACTCACGGATCCTCTCCCGCCAGAAAATAGCGATAGATACATGGTTCTCGTATCCGTAGAGCAGTCGCAACGCCCGAGATTTCACCTGCTCAGTCACCTCCCTGGCTGCATGGGTTCCCCAGAAACGTGTAGCGTACTCAAGAAACGGTGATTCCTCCAGGGCTTTATGGAGGTTTGGCCGCGGCCTCCGGACCGAGGGAGAGTCCAAATAGGTAAGGCAGATTTCAGCCATCAGAGATTGAGGTGTTTCAAATATGGTGGAACTCGCCCCGAGATGCTCCTGAAGTGTGAGGTGCGGCAGCCGGACCGTTGATGTATTTTCGTCAATTGTGACAAGCCCTAAAGTGCAGCCCAGCACAGTCCTTACCGAAGGCACATTGTCGATAGTAAACTCTTCCGCCCCCAGGTCTACTCCTAGAGCATGGCGCAACTCCTCCCATAGCAAGGGCCGTTCACAGCGGGAAACCCACATCAGCACTGCCATACCAAGCCTCGATTTGCTTTGATCCTGCTGTCTTATCCGGTCTAATGTCGTGTTGTATGCATCCTGTAGGCCGAGGCCTTTAGCCATTCTATCCAGAGCTTGTCTCCTCTCGAAAATGGTCGTCGCTGCAAGGATTTCATCCATACCGAGGCAAGCAAGAAGAAATCTAGAGATTGCTGTTAGCCAAGTCTGTAAAATTCAACATCTCGCGCCAATACATACATTCCCGGGACCTTTTTTGGGATAGCCCTCCGTATATCCGCCCTCAGCTCACTGTTTATCCTACTCTGATCTAGGTCCTCTTTCAACCTCTCCTCAATATATTTTCCTATATCCTCCGAAGCTGGTTCTATTGTAACCATGCCAGCTTCTTCGGGAAGATAGCCCTCCACTTCCACCCTAATCTGAGGTCTTCCGGTAAGAAATACCCTAGCTTTTGGGCACTCCCGGGCAACGCGCCGCAGAGAATCCCAGAGTTGAGCCCGGTGCTTTGTAGGGAGCTCGTCCAAGGCGTCGATACAGATAAACCCCCGCTTCAATCTTGATATTGAATTGATAAGCATATCGAGAATCTCGGGAAGCCGCAGCCCGCAACCGTCAGACTGCCTTTTTGCACGCTCAAATGCCTGCTGTATCTCATCTGGGATTTTTGCCAATGCTCCGACAACCTGCCTCAACACTGATCCCATCACAACACTCGTAGACTGCATGTTGCGAGTGCTGAAATCACAATATACATAGGCGATGGCCACACAGTCCTGATCAATCCCCTTGAGGAGTTTATCTATCACAAGAGAGCTGTTCCCCTGTTTAGAACCGCACTAAATTAGGGGCTACGGAAACACATACCTGGTGTACGTCTTGCCAGCTCCCGGATGTCCATAGCAGAATAAAACGGGCTTCGCCGCCCGGTCCTCTGATGTGCGCCATGTAGAAAAGCTTTTGTTGCGAAGTAGCCAGTCTCCTACTTGCTCCACCCGTGAATCACGAACAGCTTGATGCCTCTGCCGGGATGCAAATGGAGATAACCACTCTAGAACATGGCGCTTCTCATCAGATATGGATATATTGCACTGATGGAAGTGGTTGTTGTGACTGTTTATGGTATTCCCACAGTTTTTGCAGTTGTTGCCGTATGTGATGACCGAGCTATGCACTACTTGGTTCATTTTGTCTAGTGCATCGGATATACCGTTGAAATTCGTAGGGGAAACTTTCCGTTTAAATCCATTGTTTAAGTAGGTTGGGGATGGACGCTAAAGGAATAGCTAGGTGATATTGAGGGGGGGGTCTAGGGAGGTGAGAAATCGATTGGCACATCGGGGTTGCACATCCAGGTAGAGAGTCCCACCAAGGCGGCTTAGCGTGGCTCAAACAGGACTCACAGTTCCAGAGCCGTGAACTAGAAAAATTACCTACGGTACTACAGTCTCCACCGTACCCACTACCAAACTTAGCTAGTGACGAACAGGGATCAATTACTAGTAATCCTCGTAACCCTAAGCTCTTCGATTTACTTTTTGGCCCACCAAATGCCCATGTCCGTTCGCCCGCCCAGTTTCGTCATTGATACGGTGAAGACCGTACCGTATTACCTGCTCTTGAGCCCCTTAAATACTCTATCTAAGAGTAAGAACATCCTGCACTTCAGAGCCCAGACTAAGAAGCCCACCCCTCTCTCTACCGTGCGGACCTCTTGCCCACCAACACCAATGGAGAGATCTCTATATACTGGGTGAACCCCTTTAGATCGTAGCATACATCCCGAACTAGATTAGCGTCATGAGGTTCCCTATTATTACCTCGCTAAGAGCCGCCGCGCCAGCTGCCAGAGCCAATGCTGGCAATTTTAGCTCTGCGTGCTCCGAAATAAAAAAGGTTTGCCAAATATTATGTGCTACAACGGCCCTCTGAATCCGAGATTTCCAGGATTCTTGCATGGACTCGCTTATGCTTTCACTCGTTCCGAGCACACACACCCCCCGCTGCCCCGTATCTCGATGACGTCGGTACCACGCAGCCCTGAGAGATTCTTGTGAGCTCTAAATTTCTCTAAGGTATGTTAAAACCCGACCCGTGCCCCAGATCATTGGCTATGTCCGACGGTTCTTGGAATTTGGGTTGTCCGGAACAGTTGGGTGCGACTACCAGAGTAACACGAAACTTCTTACTGATACAGTACCATATTCAGGAACAAAGCCCAAAAACTGAACAGGGGTGGGCGACAGGCGAGGGAGGCAGCGGAGGTATTACCAGTAGGGGATGTTCGGCCATCCAAACCAAACCACTATTCCTAGTTTGGAAGTAATCCTTCGATCCACCATGCGAACGAAATCACCCCCACTTGCAGGGAAGCAATAATATTTTATACCGTTTGAGCGGACCCATCGCCTAGAGAAACGAGGTAATGCTCGCGGAAATCAAACATTCACTTCCAAAAGTAGGCTCGGTGAGTCCGAAAGCCATGGTTCCCTTTCCACTAACTCCAACCAGATCTGATGAAAGAAACAACCAAAGGACACGGGAATGCGAGTGAGATATTGTGACAGAGCTCGCAGGAGAAAGAGTGACGAACCAGGCCACCTATGGAGATCATAGCTGAGGAGAGAGCAGGCGATATATATTTCCAAATATCTGACGAGACAACAGAGTCTAAAGAAACACACCATCAAGAAACATCATGACTTTCGGTAATATCAAACAATTCCGAACCATTCCCACCTAAAAACGTGGCCTACATGCCCTATGTCTACTAGAAAAAGAACAATGTAATCCAGGCCAGTTACCTTATCATATATCAAGTGACATTGGGTTCGAAAGAAGCAACCGGCCAGATACCTATATCCTATGCTTATCAGCATATGTGTGAAAATAATAATCTATCATACCTCTCTGTGCTCAATCACAGCACACCTTATACCAATATGCTAAATGCTGATCTGGGTCTCACCGAGACCCAACTGGTCTACCGAACTGCCAGGTATGACATCAGCCTGGGGTACTAGTACTAGTACATATCCCAACCTTGTCCAATGCATAAAATCCCACCGCCCCGCCCCCCCCTCCCTAGTCCAGAGTCAATTTAACCTTCCTGCAGTAAGGGTAAGGAGGGAAGGTAGAAAAAGAGAATACCTCTACCTTTATACTCGTACAATAAAAAAAACAAGGTGGAGAGCCCGAAACAACTACACAGAATTTACCAGTCATTGAATCTGGACACAGGGGACAAAAATTTGTATGACAGATTGACTGTGCGCATCTGAGTGCCCATACTAGATTTAGCCTCGGGTGTTCGGATTCAATATGCCTTGTATATGTAAAATACAGAATTTTCACAACCCAATCAGAGACGGAGCGGCAACTTTAATCTTGCTTTAAGGATCGAGAACCCTTGGGCACTCACGGTATGGAAAACCCAACCTAGGTGTAGGGGTTAGAGGGGGGGATGATCTGTACTCGCCGGAAAAAATCTGCCCTCAACCTTTACCTGCAGGCTGGGAGAGCAGTTCAGAACTGCACTTCGCTTATTGAAGCTCATGGCAATAGGTGATGTCCTCGTATGATACTTGAGCAGGTAAAGGTTGGGGAAGACATTGTCTTTGGCGAGTACAAGTGGCTGGCCAGACGGGAACTTGCATCTGCATGAGGTGGTACAAATACTGTGACACTTATCCCTGAGACAGGTGAGACAACGAAATTCGGTGCACGCGAGAATTGCGCAAGAGTGGGGTCTAAAACATAGGATGTTCTCAGCCTCATCATAACTGAAATCAACGTAAAAGGTGGCTTCAGCGACGTCATTCGGTCGGTTTAGTAATCTCAACCCCTGTTGATATTCTTTGCTATGGCGCAATTTCTCGGGAGCACTGGATTTCGTTGTTTCACCTCTCCAAGGGATACTCGAATGGAATATTGGGACTAGAGTGGGGCGAAGTATGGAGGAAGAAGCCATTTTTGATAGCTTGTGCTTTTACCGACGTGATGCCCCTCAGCGCCTGCACGGGATAACAAGGAAATTATATTTACAATAAGCGCAGGGTGTAGGGAGGAGGCTCCGGGTGGCCTTGGCCGCTCCGGGGGCACTCCCCGTGGGGGTGGGTACGCTGGTTCGCCGTCCCTGCTTGTACACTAGATATCCACCCTAGCATCATATTTCCTTGGGCTGACCCTCCGTCCTGTCCCTATTTGGCCAAAGATAAACCCATTAACTTGGAGACCCCTGGTAAAGTCAGACATCACGATATATCACTCGTTCACCTCTCTCCTCAAAATGTGGAGACGACTGAGGTTGATTGTGAAAGAAACGAAGGGGGGCGTCCCCAGCTATCTATACAGGAAGCACCAGCCCCTATTTCCCGGGTTCACGCTGCATCACTCGCACCCACCCGCTACCCGACTGGCTGACGCACTCCCCCATAGTCGACGATGCTGGATATGGAAGGACGCTCCAACACAAACCATTGAATGATCGGAAGGAAGGTCTCACAAGGAAGCAAAGCTGATCAAAGAGACGAGGACAATTGTGTGTAAGAGTCAGGATGTGCTTAGTACAAAAAGCGGTTTAAAAGAGATTTCTAAACGGAATGGATGATATTTCGACAAGGTTATAGAGTAAAAGAAAGTTCGGAGGATTTAAGGTTGAGTTCGAACCTCTGTAAATAGCATTCCCATACCATCCCATGCCTCCTCAGCTATCATTCATAGTCTGGACATGTAATCCATAATACCAACTAACTTATGATTCGTAAAATACCAATTATATCGGAGGTGTATACCAGCATAAAATGTTCAAGTGCGGATAGTTTCAACATGAGCAAAGAGCTTACACAGCATACACAGCATACACAATGGGATACAATGCGCTAACCTACTGAGAACACGGAACTTTTAACTGACCCTGTATAAAACACACCTTAGATGTAGTGATATTCTATGTAACTAGCTGGAACTTAGGGTTCCGTAGAGGATAGGTGTTTAAGTTTGGTGCCCTATGAGCACTCTGAGCGTGTAACTTATTAGAAGGAAACATGAGGAGGAAAGGAACTCAACTAATTACTATCATCCTTCAGATCAGACCTTTCTCATTCATTCCTATCATTAGATGTAAGAGGGACTAAGATTGGAAATGGGGGCGCACACAAAGAAGGGAAAATATGTAGGTACCTTCCTGGACACCGGCCCTTATAACAAAAAACAACATTTTCTAGTAGAATATTTAATAGTGGGGATACCTTTTTCCGGAATTATAGCTGACAGCTGTAACCTACTGGAAAGTCTCGGCAGCCTACAATATGGTAACCTAGGGTATTACTCGGACAGGGGGGAATTTGTGCTTAATTCCAATGAGTGTGAGTACTGAACCCCATCCCATCAATTTCCCTGCCCCCTGGCTTATCAAAGATGGGCGGAGAGGTGGATGGATTGGGTAAGGCCGGTAGGTTGTAAGGCTTATCATGTGTTTTGGGCATGTGGGGCTTGCCACTGGTGATGGAAATTAGTATTATTATGTATGAATACTTTAACTAATACGATAGGTCTACACCCCTGGATCGGGAGTGGTTGGGGGGTGGCTGGCCCAGCCGATCAGTCATCTCCCAGGGGAATAGAGGTATAATACCCTAAGCAAGCATACCCACAGTACCTACTGATCAGGCAGTGGTTTAGACTTCCTTTGACTCAAAATGCTGGATACTCTGAAGTGGTAGTAGCCCTGTTTAAACTAAATATACAAATCATCACTTGTGAAGTTTCAAGAAACTTGGCAAAAAAAGGATCAAACAAATTTAACAATGGACAAGGCAGCAAGCAGGACTAAATCCCCACTGTTCCCTCCTATCTTACGGTCAGGAGAGATTTTCCATTACTCCAAGACTTCTGTTCTTTTGTTAGAATTATACTACTCATATATAGCATCGGTAATTGTCATGCCTTTATCCCTGCTTGTCTCTTTATGTTTTTGAGAATATAATTAACCTCCCGGTGATGATGGTGGGCTCTCCTTTTACAAGGGGTTCTAATTTCAGAACTTAAATTGTTATTGCCAGAGGGATAAGACTTAGGAAGAGATGGACGGATAATTTTTATCGCTTATATTACTATTATAAATAAATACTTGTATCAATATGATATACTAGGAATACTAGGCAAAAGGAATCTCAATCAAAAATGGAAGAGAAAAAAACTAACAAATAGAGGTATCGTGTAGACAAAATTACAAAACATTCAATCCAACTAGTAAAAATATCGACTACCGCCAAGCACCATAGACGGTGTGAAGTAATTCACGAGAATCCCCATATCCGTGGTACTCTAAAAACGTAAGAAACAGAAAAATGAACAAGATTAAACTCAGAAGGAAAAAAGGAGATTCCAAAATAGAGCCAAAGGTAGGGGTGGGGGTGGATATGACTATGAGCGCTTGGCCATCGTTGTCTGGTGAGTTGAGATTGACGTCGCCGCGTTCTAGAAGTAGCTTCACTACATCTCCATGTTCTTCCAAGGTGGCAAATGATAGGGGTGTTCGACCGCTGCTATCCGGTGAATGGGGGTCGACTCCATGGCATTCCAGAAGCAACTTCACTACACTTTTATGTCCTCCCTCGGCGGCAACTGATAGGGGTGCTCGGTCATTCTCATCCAGTAAGTTGGGATTGACTTCACCGCGTTCCAGAAGTAACTCTATGCCTTCATGTCCTCCCTCGGCAGCAAATGATAGGGGTGTCTGGCCGTAGTTATCCGGTTTGTCGGGATTGACGTCCTCGCGTCCCAAAAGTAACTTCACTACACCTTCATATCCCTGAGAGGTAGCAAGTAATAGAGGTGTTTGGCCACTGTCATCCCGTGAATCGGGATTGACTTCCTTGCGTTCCAGAAGTAACTTCACGACACATTCATGTCCTTGAGAGGCAGCAAGTGATAGGGGTGTGTGGCCGTAGTCATCCGACGAATCGGGATCGACTTCTTTGCGTTCCAGAAGTAACTTCACTATGCCTTCATATCCTTGAGAGGCAGCAAGTGATAGAGGTGTTTGGCCACTGTCATCCCGTGAATCGGGATTGACTTCTTCGCGTTCCAGAAGTAACTTCACTATGCCTTCATGTCCATGAGAGGCAGCAAGGGATAGGGGTGTTTGGCAACGGCCATCCCGTGAATCGGGATTGACTTCTTCGCGTTCCAGAAGTAACTTCACTACGCCTTCATGCCCTTGAGAGGCAGCAAGTGATAGGGGTGTCTGGCCATCGTTATCCTGTGAGTCAGGATTGACGTCCTCGCGTCCGAGAAGCAACTTCACTACACGTTCATGCCCTCCGGAGGCGGCGAGTGATAGGGGCGTTTGGCCGCTGCTATCCGGTGAATCAGGATTAACATCCCCGCGCCCCAGAAGCAGCTTCACTACGCCTTCGCGCCCCCATGAGGCAGCAAAGGATAGGGGTGCTCGGCCATAGTCATCCGATGAATTGGGATCGACATCCCCGCGTCCCAGAAGCAGCTTCACTATACCTTCCTCTCCCCATGAGGCGGCAAATGATAGTGGTGTTTGGCCATTGCTAGCCAATGAATTGGGATTGATATCCTCGAGTCCCAGGAGCAGCTTCACTACGCTTTTATGTCCCAATGAAGCAGCAAAGGATAGGGGCGTTCGGCCATAGCGATCCGATGAATTGGGATTGACATCCCCACGTCCCAGAAGCAGCTTCACTACACCTCCATGCCCCTCTAAGGCAGCCAGTGACATGGGTGTTAGGCCATCCTTATCCGATGAATTGAGATTGACATCCCCGCGCCCCAAAAAGAGTTTCACGATACCTTCTCGCCCCTTCGTGGCAGCAAATGCTAGGGGTGTTCGGCCATGGCCATCCGATGAATTAGGGTTGACATCCCCGCGTTCCAGAAGCAGCTTCACTACACCTTCATATCCCTCTAGGGCAGCAAATGATGGGGGTGCTCGGCCGCGGCTATCCGGTAGGTTGGCATTGGCTTCCTCGCGTTCCGGAGGCAACTTTACTACACCTTCGCATCCTCCCGGGGTAGCAAATGACAGGGGTGTTCGGCCGTTGATATCAGATAAATCAGGGTTGATATCCCCACGCCCCAGAAGCAGCTTCACTACACCTTCATATCCTTTCAAGGCAGCAAATGATAAGGGTGTTCGGCCACTACTATCCGGTAGATTAGGGTTGACACCCTCACGTTCTAAAAACCGACTCATTAGATCCTCTCGCCCCCACTTGGCAGCATACGATAAGGGTGTTAGCCCATCGCCATCCGATGAATTGGTATCGATACCCAGGCTCTCGACAAGTAGCTTCAGCACACCTCTGTGTCCGCCCGCGGCAGCATATGATAGCGGGGATCGACCATTGCTATCCAATGAATTGATATTGACATCCCCGCGCCCTAGAAGCAGCTTCACTACACCTTCATGTCCCCTCGAGGCAGCAAATGATAAGGGTGTTCGGCCGCTACTATCCAATGAATCGGGATTGACATTCCCACTTTCCAAAAGTAACTTCACTGAGGATTCATGTCACTCAGAGGCAGCAAATGACAGGGGTGTTCGATCGCTACTATCCAATGAATCGGGATTGACATTCCCACTTTCCAAAAGTAACATCACTAAGGATTCATGTCCCCTCGAGGCAGCAAATGATAAGGGTGTTCGGCCGCTACTATCCAATGAATCGGGATTGACATTCCCACTTTCCAAAAGTAACTTCACTAAGGATTCATGTCCCTCACAGGCAGCAAATGACAGGGGTGTTCGGCCGCTACTATCCGGTGAATTGGGATTGACGTTCCAGCCTCCCAGAAGCAGCATCACAGCACCTTCATTCCCGGACTCCGAAACTAACGAGAGTAGTGTGCGACCGTCCCGAATGACCATGTCGGGTCTGATATCTCCCTGTTCTAGAAGTAGTTCCACCACCCTATCATTTCCATATCTTATAGCCCACATCAACGGTGTGTCACCCCTAGAATCCTGTCTATTCACGTCCCATTTTTTCTTCTCCAGCATGGCAACGGCAATCTCTGCAATCCCCCAAAATGCGATGCAGTGCAGTCCACTGATTCCATCACTACGCCCTATATCCCCCCATTTGTATATCCTACCCCACCAGAGAGTCGTGGCAGACACATGGCTCTCGTATCCGTCGAGCAGTCGCAACGCCCGAGTTTTCACCTGCTCAGTAACCTCCCTAGCTGCATGGGTTCCCCAAAAACATGTGGCATATTCAAGAAATGGCCATGACCTTTGGGCATCCCAGAAATCTAGCTGCGGCTCCCGGATTGATAGAGAATCCAAATAGGTGAGACATATTTCGGCCATCATCGATTGAGGTGTTTCAAATATGGTGGGACTCGCTCCAAGATACTCCTGAAGTGTGTGATGGAGGAGACGGACCGTTGACAAACTTTCGTCAATTGTGACAAGCCCTAAGGTGCAGCCCAGTACAGTCCTTATCGAAGGCACATTGTCGATAGCAAACCCTTCCGCCCCTAAGTCTACTCCTAGTGCATGGCACAACTCATTCCATCGCAAGGGCCGCTCACAACGCGAAACCCACATCAGGACCGCCATCCCAAGCTTCGATTTGCCTCCATCCTGTTGTCTTATCCGGTCTAATGTTGTGTTGTATGCATCCTGTACGCCAAGGCCATTTGCCATCCTATCCAGTGCTTGCCTCTTTTGGCGAATGGTTGTCGCTCCAAGGATTGCGTCCATACCGAGGCAAACAAGAAGAAATCTAGAGACTTCTATTAGCCCAATCTGTGGAATTCAGCACCTCGTGTTAATACATACATCCCCGAGACTCTTTTTGGAATAACTCTCCTTATATCTGCCCTCAACTCTTCGTCTATCGTACTCTCGTCTAGGTCCTCGCTCAACCTCTCCTCAATATATCTTGTTATATCCTCCGAAGTTGGTTCTATTGTAACCATGTAGGCTGCCCTGGGGAGATAGTCCTCCACTTCCGCTCTAATCTGAGGCCTTCCGGTAAGGAATAGCCGAGTATTCGCGCACTCCCGAACAACGCGCTGCAGAGAATTCCAGAGTTGAGCCCGCTGCTTTATAGGGAACTCGTCCAAGGCGTCGATACAGATAAACGCCCGCTCAAAACCTGGAAGAATCCTGGTGAGCATATTGAGGATCTCGGGAAGCCGGAGTCCGCAACCGTCAGCCTGCTTTTTCGCCCGCTTAAACGCCTTTTGCACCTCGTCCGGGATCTTTGCCAATGCTCCAACAACCTGCCTCAACACTGACCCCATTACAGCACTCGTAGACTGCATATTCTGAGTGCTGAAATCGCAGTACACATAGGCCACGGCCACACTGTCCCCATCAATCTCATTAAGAAGTGTATCTATCACAAGAGAGCTGCGCTGCTTTTTTAGTACTGTACTAAATTTGGGGGGCTGTAGCAGTTCATACCTGATATATGTTTTGCCAGCTCCGGGATTTCCATGGCAGAATAAGACAGGCTTCGCCGTCCGGTCCTCTGATGTGCGCCATGCAGAAAAGCTTTTGTTGCAGAGTAGCCAGTCTCCCACCTTCTCCACCCGTGAATCACGAACCGCCTGGTGCCTTTCTCGAGACGCAAAGGGCGATATCCACTCTAGAATTTGGCGTTTCTCATCGGGGATGGATATATTGCACTGGTTGAATTCAATATTGCCGCTATTCCCACAGTTGCGGTTGTTGTTGCCGTACGTGACGCCCGAGTTATGCACTATTTGGCTCATTTCGTCTAGCGTATCAGTTTTGTTGTTGAAACTTGTATCATACGGGAAACTTTTCGCTTAAATCTGTTAGGGCGGGGACGGGTCCTGAAGGAACAGAGGGGTGAATGTTGCTGGAGAGGGTTTGAGAAGGTGGGAACTCCTCGGGGTTGCACCTTGTGGTATGGAGTGCAACCAGGGCGGCTCAGCGGGGCGCAAACTGGACTCTCAGCTCTAAAACAGCGCATCACACTGGAAAAATGCACCTGCAACACTACGGTAGTACAGGCTCCAGAAGTGTTGAAAACTCTTTCTCAGAACATATTGCACTTCTGAGCCCCAACCGAGTCTAAAGTTCCCTTTCTCTCACCAGCACCAGGGCCAGGCTCTTGTCCACTATTACGAACCAAGAGGTTTCACTATGTACTACCGTAGGATAAACTCCTTCGAACCGCACCTCGCAAGCCAAACTAGTGTGGTGAAGCTCTTGATCATTACTCGGCCAAGAGAACCCACCCCCAGCCACTACTGATGCTTGTATCATAGAATAAAATGCCAGCATTCCAATGCTACTCGAGTACCGTATGTTCTCCAAAGTCCCGCCAAATATCATCTGCTCCAACAGCCCTTTTCTCTAAAATTGTTGCACGGACACCTGATGATTTTTATCGTCGCAAGTACCGGTACTCACCCCCCCTCTTCCTGGTATCGCATACCCTAGTAATCCACATACAATACAGCTCCTTGTAGATTTTGGCGAGCTCTAAATTTCTCTACGGTATGTTGATACCTAACCCATTGTTCGAGACCACAGCCTGTGCCAGACAGTTTTTGAAGTTTGGCCGCTCGGAATAGCTCGCTGCGACTACACACAAACCCTTTGGCCGGCTTGTCATATTCACGAACAAAACTAGAAGGTTGAACGAGGAGAGGTGACAATTGAAAGCTGCGACAGAGGTAGACCTGGCGAGCGTTTGGCGAGGTTCACTGTCTCGGTTAGATCGCTTGATCTCGGGATTCAAAGACAAAGTTTCTTGAGAACGATTAGTGCTTACCTAACATGGTATAGCTCGAGTTCCTTGGCTTTGTTTGATCCTAGGAACTTGCCAAACCAAACCTATCTTGGACCAATGACTCGATTTACAGGTTCAATCAAAATTTATTATAACTAAGGGAAGCCTTGCCGACCCCGTCTTTGGCATTTACAGGGATAATCCGATGGCAAATCGCAAAAGTTTTTACGGTACACCATCAGCGAGGCCTGGCATTGGAACAAGTGCATGCATGGTGCTCCGTACGAATCAAGTGCCAATACGGTATCCCAGAGCATACCGCACTCCGAAGCCCCAACTAAGAAGTCCACCCTCACAGAGGCTTCTCTCAACAGCACCAGCCTCTTGTCCACAATCACGAATCAAGAGGCGTCACTATGTACGGTCGTACTTGAATAAACCCCTTCAAACTATAAAGTAAAGTTAGCACGCATCCCGAACAAAACCAGTATTGTGAAACTTCCTATTACTACCCCAGCAAGAAAAGCCACGTCCAGCCATTAGACCAAAATGCTAGCATTCGAATGCTGTGCGCTTCGAACCAAAAGTTTAGCCAAATATTACAGTACGCAATGTGCTACAACAGCCCTTGGCATCTGGATCCGGGATTTTCAATTCTCGCATGGATATCCGGATACTCTTTCTCGTCCCAAGTACCCAGGTATGGAAGTGGGTGATCGGACAGACAGGGATTAAAAGGCAATGTGTCACCATAGATTTTTAATCCCTGTCTGTCCAATCACCCACTTCCATACCCAGGTACACCCCCCCGTCCCAATCGCCCATCTGCATCTAATTTTGACGCAATTGTAGGTTTCACCTCAGCCGCTTCTTATTTCAATGTCTAGGCACTAAGGGGTTAAGTTAACGCAGTATTTTGTCGGGCATGAGACTCACGGAAAAAAATGAAAGTCCATCCTTGGCTTTTGCCCACAGACTGGGAGGACGGCTCAGAGCTGCGCTCCGCTCATAGCAATTGGTGGCGTCCTAGTATGATACTCGGGTATGGACGTGGGTGATTGGACAGCCAGAGATTCCAGAGGCCTGAACTTACTGCCCTCGTAGGAAATATCATATACTATCAAGCTTATAGAAAACTGTAAAAACTTGACTGATTCATAGGGGCCATGATCCAGTGAAGAAAGTGTTGGTTAACTGGGAGGTATACATTACCAATTCACTGTATGCCTCCCTTATAATCTTGAATATATTTTTAAAAAAACCCCCGTTCCCATTGCATGCAACTGGGATCCGCCTTCCGTAATTGGATTTTGGGAACATCCCACCATTATCATAAAGTATATGGAGCCCTCCCACTAGACCCAGGCTATTCTCACCTTGGTTGATACAATTATAAATAAACCTAATTCTGGCCCCTCTCATTCACTCTTTGAACCCATCGAGCAGAGTGGTTTTCCTGCAAATATTGGGGGCTGTCACAACGAAATGTCTTTTCTCCACCATATTTGGCACAAAAACCGGTGTTGGACCAAAACCTCTAAGGAATGATAGTATTATACCTCATATCAACTAAAGGGAAACCGGCACTAATAACAGACAGATAATATATATAGATCGACAGGAAATCCCAGATTTCGCTTTGAATAGGTTGAACAAACCCTCCTCTATCTTTGTCAAAGTAGGGAATTGGGGTCACATGAAGGGAAACGATAGAGTAAGAGAATTCACGTGGAACTTCAAAACACCTTGGAGGAAGGATATCGATCGTGGGTCTTACCATCTATTATTCGTTCATTCGCTCGCTCTCGCTCTTCGGCTTTACTCTAACTAATATCAAATTAACAGTAAAAACAGGTGTACAGGTAATACACAAATACCACATCCTGATCCTGCTACAGACTACCATACCTCTCTCTGTATTTCCCACATGTGTTCATTCCTCCGTGCACTCTCGAAATAACAAAGGAAAAACATATCGGGTAAAATCTATTGTTGAATATTCTCCCGTATCTGTTCCGTCTCCGTCTCCGTTCCATCTGCATGTCTTCTCAACACTCATTCACACCCCCGCAACAAAGGAAAGCACATCCGCCCAACACTATCCCCCAAAAATGGATAAGGAAGACAAAAAAAAAGCGCTACTGCACACGATAAATAGCTCACCAGCCATTCCTGACGTTCGAATTATACAATATATCATAGCCGTTGACTTCTAGCCGGAGGTAATCATAACCAGGAAAGAAGAGAGAAGGATGAAGGAAAGGAATAAAAGAGGGAAACAATAACGCCATCATGCATAGAAACATTAGGCAACTTCAATTTTGTATGCAGAAAGGCACACAGGCACTAAAGTCGTTTGGCTCGAAAAACTTGAACAGGCGTTTTTCGATCTGGGGGCAGAATACCTCTATTGAATCCCTGAAACCTAGTTCCGTGGAGCGTAAAGCCGATATTACGTCTCAGTGGAGAGTAGAAATGAGGGGGGGTGGGTTGCGGGATTATGTGTGCGCTGATGTGATAATCAAATGGCCAAGTCCGATATGGTCCCTAACGGAGACGAGAGGCGTTATCGGGGGTGTTGGGGCGGGGGGCTGCGCTTGCGTTTCAGAGGAGTTGAGGGTTTCGAGGGGGCGGTGTCAGGGGCGGCACTGGCTGTGGACCTGGGTGAGAGAACGGATACTGAGGGAGAGGGGGAAATAAAGCTCGGGGTAGGAGTGTGGACGGATGTGGCCATGGGCGCTGAGCCATCTTTGGCTGGTGTGTTGAGATAGACATCGCCGCGCCCTTGAAGTATCCTCACTACACTTCCATGTTCTCCTAAGGTAGCGAATGATAGGGGAGTTCGGCCGCTGCTATCCGCTAAATAGGGATTGACTTCATGACGTTCCAGAAGTAACTTCACTACGCCTTCATGTCCTCCCTCGGCAGCAAATGAAAGGGGTGTTCGGCGACAACAATCGGGAGAATCGGGATTGGTATCCTCACGTGCGAGAAGTAACCCCACTATGTCTTCATGTCCTCTTGAGGCAGCAAGAGATAGGGGTGTAAGGCTATTGCTATCTGGTAAATTGGGATTGACATCCTCGCGTTTGAGAAGTAAGCTCACTATGCCATCACGTCCTCCCGAGGCAGCAAGAGATAGGGGTGTAAGACCATTGCTATCCGGTGAATTGGGATTGGTATCCCCGCGTTCGAGAAGTAACCTCACCGTGCCTTCAGATCCTCCCGAGACAGCAAGAGATAGGGGTGTAAGACC
>Ga0307513_10001715_pt1 | contig 31275 bp, 22 predicted proteins | sample 15_EM_MG_FD_202174 | JGI IMG/M metagenome (GOLD analysis project Ga0307513, IMG submission 202174) | Populus trichocarpa ectomycorrhiza microbial communities from riparian zone in the Pacific Northwest, United States - 15_EM | ecosystem: Host-associated > Plants > Roots > Unclassified | place... | reverse complement strand
CTCTCTCCCCTATTTTTTTAAACCCGGCCCGTTTCCAGCTCCGAATCGACTTGCAAGGTCGGGGCCTGAAAATGGGCCGGGTTTAAAAAAATAGAAGAGAGAGAGAGGTGGAAGCATAGTTTTGAAAGCCGCCTCGACCTTGCAAGTTGATCCGGAGCTGGAAACGGGCCGGGTTTAAAAAAATAGAAAAAGTCAAAACCTGGGGTGACCCGGCTAACACGGCGACCCGATTGACCCGGTCAAAAAGTCAGTTGCAATCCGTTGATTTTTGTTTTTTTACTAAACGACGTTGTTTTGAATTTTAAAAAAATGAAATTGACCCGGACAACCCGGTTAAAATCCGGAATCCGGGCCTTCGACCGGATCGGATTTAAAAAATATAGGTGGAAGTTTCAAATAATAATTAAATTTTTTTGAAATTTTTAAATATGCACCTCGAGTTAGTTATGAAAAGCCACGTCGTCCTTATAGTATTACTTTTTTTATGAAAAGTTACTTTTATTATATATTTAATTCTAAATTTTTTTATTACTGTTAATTATATTATTTTTTTTTTCAATTTTTTAACGTTGGTTCCCAAAAATTGAACACACGTTGATTTTATTGTTTAAATTTAATATCAATTCTAAGAAAATATATGATAATAAAAGCAAGCATAAAAGAGAACTTTGGTATCAGCACTGAAATAAGAGATTTATATATAAAAAAAGAATAAATTAAAAAAAGATTTTATTTACAAACCAATGACTATACAAAAAAAGAATAAAAAAAAAATTCAAATTCCCATTTTCATAACCCATGAGCTTATTCTTCTATTCAACTGAATCCTTTACCACAGTTTTTACTTGAAGCTATGTTTTTTTTTTTCCACTCATCCCTCGCATGGCTATATGACCAAATATATATATATATATAAACCTAATTAATAACAAGCCCAATCATTTATTCCTTTAACAAACATAAAATCAACATAAATCTATGCATTCAAACGATCATAATATCAAGAACCCACCTTCACATAATACAAATTCTACTCAATGCAAGAAGAAACATGAAAAGCAACATAATAGATCATCATCGAGAGTTTTCTTACCCTCAAGAAAATATGAAGAATCAAAAGCCAAAACAAATTGAGTCAAGTTCTCCTCCACCCTTCCCTCATTCTTTTCTTTTTGATAGTAATCAAGAGAATTATATATAAGGTAACTCCATTGAGTAGGTGGAGCTAGAAGAAAGGTAGAATACAAGGGGGAACTTGAAAAGAAAAAGAACTGAGCGACGAGGGACCTAATTAGTTAGTCTAATTCATGATATATTCAGGATTTCTAAAAAGATCCAAGCCTATGTAGCTGAAATTTCTAATTGAGGACTTCAACTAAAAGGCCAAACGGTAGAAGGTGAGATAAAAAATCACATCCCAATCCGGAGCCTTAGACTCGAAAATTAGATGGTTGTGTGCTATCCAGATTGACCAGTACAGACCTTTACAAAGCACAACGTTGAAAATTTCCATTGATCAAGCTAAACCATTCAACCTGAACGACCAAACCAGTTCAAGAATCTACCCTAAAGGGACCATGTTATAGGACACAGATGGAAAAGATGATTTATATATTTGCAAGGCTGGTTGTTTGCTTCAGGGAGAGGTTATAAAGTCTGGGGAATAAGAGCTGGAGAGTGGTTACAGAGCCTAGACAACAATCAGTCCAAAACTGGATGTTCCTCCTGTCACCCACCTTGAACCCGACAATGGGATGTAGAGGAGTGGCTATGCTTTGATTCGAGGAGATTGCTAAAACCATGCCATGCTAAGTTGGAGATAAAGAACCTGTAAACACAGGAAAATCATTTGTAAAATGAGGCTGGTATTTTCAGAGTATGAAGTCTTGACAGCCTCTTACCACTCCTTTATCTAGATTTTATAGCCATTTAAAGAGCGGAGCCAAATTTTTGATGTGGAGGGATCCCAACCCGAGACCGCTATAGGATTTACTCTTGATTACCTTGTGTCAAGCCACCTTAAAAATGCCATGAGAGTTTGAGGTTCCCTTCCAAAGAAAAGAGCGGATTATAGAGAAGATGGCTTTAGTAATTCCCTTTGGTATAGCAAAAACAGACATGTAGTACAAAGAAAGCGAGTTCAAGACTGATTTAATTAGACATATCCTCCCAGCCATACTCAGAAATTTCCCTTTCCATGTGCTTAGCTTTGCACTAATTGTGGATAACACTAGTTTCCAAGTTGAGAGTCTGTTGGGATTGGCTCCAAGAAGTAGTCCAAGGTATCTGACCAGAAAAGTATCGCTATGACAGAAAACTGTGTTTGCTACGCTTGAGGTGTTGTCATTATCCAAGTTGATTTATATTAGTGAGCTTTTATAGAAATTAACTTTCAGACCAAAAATGATCTAAAACAATGAAGAATCCTTTTGGCATGCAGAGGAGAGGAATAATCATTTAGTAGGAAAATTAAAGAGTCATCAACATATTGCAAATGAGTTATGTAGTGTTCTAGAAAAGTCTGCAAGCCTTTGAAGTAACCTAAAGTTGATGCTCTATTGAATAAAACTGTTAACTCCTGAACTGCTATGTCAAAAAAGAAAAGGAGAAAGAGGGTCCCATTGCCTGAGGCCCCTCTCCAGACTGAATTCTCTACTAGGGGAACCCCTGAACTCCACACTTCCCTCTAAGCTCAATTCTTCCTTTTCTAAAAGCACACTTTAACTCTTAAACTCCTTGATACAACAAACCCTCTCTTTAATCACTTAACACTCTTCTTATCACACATATATTTTTTTTCAAGCAATTTCCATGAAAAATAACAAAAGCCTATGTTTTCAACCATTCAACTGAATCCTTTACCAGTCTTTTGCTTGCTTTCAACTCGAGGATTTCTAAACCATACCAGAACCACAGTTTTTACTGGAAGTTATGTTTTTTTTTCCCACTCATCCCACACATGGCTATATGACCAAGTTGGTTATATATATATATATATATATAAGCCCAAGTATTTATTCCCTTAACAAATATATAATCAACATAAATCTATACATTAAAACCATCATGACATCAAGAACCCACCTCCCACCTTCACATAATACCAATTCTACTCAATCCAATAACAAACATAAAAAGCAATACAATGGATCATCACGGAAGAGAGTTTTTTTACCCTTAAGGAATGAAGAATCAAAAACCAAAACAAATTGAATCAAGCTCTCCCCCCACACTTTCCTCTAAGCTCAATTCTTCCTTCTCTAAAAGCACACTTTAACTCTTAAACTCCTTAATACATCAAATCCTCTCTTTAATAATTTAACACTCTTCCTACCACACACCTTGTTTTTAAAGCAATTTCCATGAAAAATGACAAAAGCCCTCTCTTTTCTTTATTTTCTTGTCTCGACTGGCTGCACACTCCCTCTTTTTTTCTTGTATTGATGGCAGCTTATAAGGAGAGTTGTTTTGGGCAAGTTTTCAATTTAGTCCCCAAAAACATTTTTAGACACTTATTTGTGCTATTTGTTTTTTTATCTGTAAAAAAACAAATCTTGTCAAACTCCAAAATTTTTGAAACTTTAACCTAAGTTAAAAAAAAATTGAAGACTCCACGCAAAATTTCAATTTAATCTGATGACCGAATTGAAAGTTACATGCTACAACGTAAAACTAGTCGGTTTTTGATTTTTCATCAAAAATCTAAATTTTCATATTTTATTCTTGTACAAATCATATCAATTAATTTACTTAATTTTCAATACCATTTTCTTATCTCAAATATATTTATTTGTTTTTTTACTATTTATTTCTTTTACAGACTTATTACTGTTACTCGGTAATGTTATTGATTTTTTTTTTACCAGGGTTTACACCATCAATTAAGTCACAATCATCTACTTAATTAACAACCAATTTTGCAGAAAGCAAAGCAACAACTGCATCCAAAAATCAAGCACACATCCAATAGAAACAATCTGCTCAATCAACTTTCAAACTAGTCGAATATCATGTAGATGACAACACATTCAAATATGTAGAAGACGACCTTTAAAACCGAAGATAATGTACACAGCTGCATAATTTCAATTTCAAAATGTATTCCATGTACAGATCATAGATGTCACAAACTAATCCATAAAAAATAATACTTCATGCACCCAAAAGACATCAAAGCAATTTCCAAAAATGTTGAAACTCTTTTATGGTATTAGAGCAAAACTGGTCTTATCTTCTTCCAATGTCTTCCTTTAATTCTACAACCTCTGCTCCCGTCCACAATCCTCTACCACTACTCCACAATCCTCTACCACTACTCTTTCTAAAATTGAACTTACCAAAGACAACTACCTCTAATGAAAAACCTCTCTCATTCCTTATTTGTGTGCCACTCCTTATCTAGATTATGGTGAAGGTCACATTCCTCCTCTTACCACAACATTTCCCTCGACCTCTGAAAACTCTTCTGGATTGTATTCCAATCTAGCTTATCTTCAAGCTATTGATCAACTCATCCTCGACACCCGCATCTCAACTCTTCATGAATATTTCATCCCTGCTATTGTTGGCATTGATTCCCCTTATACCTTATGGAACTCACTTCAGCAAAGGCTTGCCACTCACTCTCCGTCTTTAACGTACTAACCACTCTCAAGAAAGGTGGTCAATCCATTTCTAAAAAATATCAAAAGGTCAGAACTCTCACCGAAACCCTCATTACCCATGGTCAATTCATAACAGAAGACAATGACTCTTACCACTTAGTATGCATGATAAACAGCAGGAGAGAGCTCGGTTGTGACTAGCAGATGATGCCGAGACATTATTCAATTCACAAGTTTTAAAGATGGGTGACCAAAACGAGCATGTCTTTGGGAAAGTGATACAAGTTCACTAAGGAGAGCAGTAGGACGATTGGTGATTTTGGAAAGTCCAAAAAAAACCGAATAAAAAAAAAACTCTAGAATTATTACTAATTTCCTAGGAAACCACATGCCTAATTAAATAAAACTAAAAAATCCTAAAGAAAATTAACAATTAAATAACTATTACAACTAAAATAATTTAGCTGGGATTTGTGTCCCACGTCACACCGTCTCGGAGAAATTAGGCAGTGGACCGAGATCAATTTCCATGAAATCCATTTCACCTTTTTTCGCAAAGCTTGTAAAGGGCATAAAAATCATGCACATTTGCCCGTCCCCTGAGTTCTCTTCATTCAAAGTATACTCCTGCATCTTCCAATCAGTTCGCTCTCCTCTTGGTGCACATCAACTTTAGTACACTCATAATAATGACAATTAGAAATTAAAGTTTACTATTTGTGGACAAATAATGCACACAGTTGGAAATGGAGTCATGTATGAATCAGGATCCACATCCAGGTAAGGGTTTCAGTGGGGATCGAAGATAGTTAGATTTGGCCAAATGTATTAAATCAGCTTAAAATAAAAGGGCAAGTGATTATGATGTAAAGTTTCAACAGCCTAAACACGTTCTGCACAGTGATGAGAAATGTGAGTGCGTTATTGTGAAAGAGTCATGCAGTCTACAGTACATAACACAAGATTAAACTTCTACAGAAGACACCATTGAAATTTGAATATGAAAGTATACTCCTGCATCTCCCAATCAGTTCGCTCTCCTCTTGGTGCACGACCTCTATAGAAAACCAAGCTCTTTTTAACTACAACTTTTCGAGAATTGTACACAATACTGCGATCTCTCCCTGTATCTTTAATCCAACACCCCTGTTTGGTTGCCCTATTTAACCTTGCTCCAGTACTGGGATATCTCCTATCCCTTGGACCGAAGAAGTACCATCGCCAGTAGCTCTCCAATGGGGATAGCTCAGGTAACTCCTCAGGATCCCACTTGTATACATCAGCATCGCGAATAATATCGAGCTCAAAACGTTTCTTACATTTGAATTGTTGAGTCCTCAGTATCCATTTCACTCTTGTTAACTGTTTCATTCAAACTCCCGTCAGCTGTAATCAGCTTTGTATGTCGCAACTTCATTCTTTTTTTGGCAGATAAAACAGTGACACTCTCTTTTGTATTTGCTTCAGGGTGTAAAATAACACAATGATTCATGTGCTGAGGTTCCAGAATTACCAAGGCTTCAGGATCATATGTTGATTGAAGGGTCAAATCATAGTTTGATCCAGATGAAATAGAGAGGACATCAGATGGGCTTTGAGATCCACTGTCCACGTGAGAATGAAGATTTTGACCATAAACTGGACTTTCAATCTAGGCCAACACAAAGGAGTTAAGGGCCAAGGCAGCTGCAGGGCTTCTAACATCTTCTCTCAAAATAGGAGTGCCCCGTCCATATGTAGGGTAAGAGAATTGGGAATGGTACTGCATTTTATATAATTGTTGTCAGAATTAGAAAGTATATATGCTGTAATTTCTGGAAATCTCTCTGAAGATAAGGCAGCATGTTGATCCTGCACCACATCAATATGAAGAGCATTAAATATGACAAGAGAGCTTTCATCAAAAGGTGATAGCTTGTCTCCATCCTTTGCCAGATCTGATTTTTCCAACCCGTTATTGTCATCTCTAGGGGTGAGCATTTTCGATTCGGTCCGTTTTTTATCTAAAAAAAATAACCAAATCAATTTATTTTTTTTAAATCAAAACCAAAACCGAACCGAAACTAGTTCAAACCGACCAGTTTCGATTCGGTTTGGTTCAGTTAATTGAAGGGAAAAACCGAAAAAAAACCGGTTTAATTTTTTTGGTCTTTTTTGGGCTTTTTGTGACTTTTGATGGAGTCATTTAAAAGACTTGTAATTGATATAAAAAATGTATATTCATTGTTTAACTTTCCTTTACTAGAATTCATCTCTCAAATGACAGGAGAAATATGAATAGGCAGCATCAAATTTCTCATCCAACTTGGAGAGACAAATAACTCAAAACTAAAAAGTAGATTTGTAGATGAGAGAGATGAAGATTTGATCGAGAGATTGAACAAGAGGGAAGGGGTGGCGGCTGGGTTTGCTAGGGTTGGAAGAAGAAACTAAAAAGTAGATCTGTAAATGGGAGAGATAAAGATTTAATCGAGAGATTGAACAAGAGAGAGGGGGTGGCGACTGGGTTTGCTAGGGTTAGAAGAAGAATCAAGAAACTACAAAGTAGATCTGTAGATGAGAAAGAATAGAGATGAAGAATTGATCTATAGATGGGAGAGAATAGAGGGAGTGATGGGGGATGGGCGGCTAGGTTTGTTAGGTTAGAAGAAGAGAATAAAAAGTTGAACTGTAGATAGGTTTGAGTTAAGAATAATTAGGAGGCTTGGCCTAATGGTTAGCCAACCCTTTTTATATATATGTGTAGGGCAATATACAATAGCAATGGTGGAGGTTACCACACAAGAGTATGTCTACAATATTTTCTATATACAATATTTCCTATATAAGTACATTCTATAATATGCCCCCTCAAGCTGAGGGTGGAGGATCAACCCAAAACTTGAAACGAAAAGCAGTAAACGAAGAAGTAGGAAGTGGCTTAGTGAAGACATCGGCAAGTTGATCTTGAGAGGAAATAAAATGAATCTGAATCTCCTTCTTTGCAACTCTATCTTGGACAAAATGATAATCAACCTCAACATGTTTTGTGCGAGCATGAAAAACAGGATTCGCAGACAAATAAGTGGCACCAAGGTTGTCACACCAGATGATAGGAGTAGAAGCAGACGAAATCTGGAGATCTGTTAATAAGTACTGAAGCCAAATAACCTCAGCAGTGCCATCGGCTAAGGCTTTGTACTCAGCTTCAGTAGAAGAGCGAGCAACCGTGCGTTGCTTACCGGATTTCCACGAAATCGGCGTCTGACCAAAGAACACAAAGTAACCACTCATAGATTTTCTATCCTCAACACTGCCTGCCCAATCTGCATCTGTAAAATCATGTAAGGCAAAAGAAGAACTGCGAGTAATATGTAAGCCATGTGATGTTGTACCCCGAAGATAACGTAAGATGCGTTTCACGGCAGCCCAATGAGAATCTGTAGGAGAATGCATAAATTGACAAACTCTGTTAACAGCAAAGCAAATATCCAGGCGCATAAAAGTGAGATATTGAAGAGCACCCACAATTTGACGAAAGCGGGTAGCATCAGAAAACAATAGATCGGGCAGAATGGTGGCTTTGGATGTAGAGATAGGAGTATCAACAGGTTTGCAAGATAACATACCAGCCCGAGTGAGGATGTCAAGTGTATATTTATGCTGGCGGAGCATAAGACCCATACTAGCAGACTGAACCTCAATACCCAAAAAATAATGAATAGAACCCAAGTCGCGAAGCTTAAATTCTGAGCTCAATAGCTGAATGAGGCGTTGGAGCAGAAGAGAGTTACTACCCGTAAGCAGAATATCATCAATGTAGACTAGAAGATAACAAATATCAGCACCAACAGAGAAGATAAACAATGAGGTATCCATCTTAGAGGCACGGAAACCAATAGATAACAGGAAATCATTCAGACAAGTGTACCAAGCCCGCGGAGCCTATTTTAAACCATATAGAGATTTATGCAATCGACACACATGAGAGGGGAGAGCATAATCAACAAAACCTGGAGGTTGTTTCATGTAGACCTCCTCGTCAAGAACACCATTAAGGAAGGCATTATGGATGTTAAGCTGATGAATTTTCCAACCACACGAAACGACAATGGAGAAGACTAATCTGACGATCGCCTGTTTGATGACAGGACTAAAGGTTTCAGAGTGATCAATACCTTCTTGCTGAGTGAAACCTCTAGCAACCAGACACACCTTATACCTCTCAATGCTACCATCAGATTTGTGTTTAATCTTGTACACCCACCGACTACCAACAACATTCATGGAGGGGTGAAACGACACTAAGGTCCAAGTTTTGTTTGCGCGTAAGGCCTGAATTTCCTCACACATAGCACTATGCCATGCCTCATATCTGTTAGCATCATTAAAAACAAATGGCTCATGAGAGGGAAGAGAAACAACCTGGCTGAAGGAGACAGCAGAGGTTGCGGCAGTGGCGGTGGACAATGTTGTCTTGGGCTGTCTTGGACGAAGGACCATGGGATGTTGACGAGCAGCTGGGCATGGAGAAGTGTGGCCTGTAATTGGAAGATGCTGCAGAGGATATAAGGAGAGGTCTACATAGAGCTGCAGACTAGCTAGAGAAGCAGTGGAGGGACTGGTCCGCACTGCAGACACTGGTGAGGCTGCGGCAAAACTGCGATGATCTGCTGCAGAACCGGGCTGCTCTACTACAGCAGACCTGAGAACATGCGCATCTAGTGATGGAGAACCTGTGCCTGCACAATTATCATTGGAAAGACAAGCATATGGTGACAGTATGGTAGTGTGGGATTGTGATGAAGGGGTGGTAGAATCTATGGGCAAAAGGGTAGTCAAGTGGGGTGCGGCAGAGGGCAGAATTGAGTTGTTGTTGGGACCGATTTGGTAAGTAGTAGGCTGAAAACATGGAGGAGGATTAAAGGATGGAAGATAGGTAGGCTGGGTGGGAGGTACCGGTGAGGATGTTACATGTTCAAACTTCGCAAAAGGAAAGACATTTTCATGAAAACGAACATGATAGGAGACATAAATACGATCAGATTCTAAATCAAGACAATGATAACCAAGATGGGATGAGCTATAGCCTAAAAACACACAAGGAGAAGACCGAAAATCTAATTTATGAGCATGATATGGACGCAAAGAGGGGAAACAAAAACACCCAAAAGTACGTAGGAAGTTATAATCAGGAGTGCGACGAAACAGACACTCAAACGAAGATATATTTTGGAGAACAAGAGTAGGCATGCGATTAATAAGGTATACCGATGATTCAAAAGCATAGTTCCAAAATCGCAATGGGGCACTACACTGGCCTAAAAGGGTTAGGCCAGTTTCAACAATATGTCGATGACAACGTTTAACAATGCCATTTTGTTCATGAGTATGAGGACAAATTAACCGATAATGAATACCAATGGTCTGAAAAAATTTATTTAATTTACAATATTCACCGCCCCAATCAGTTTGAACAGATTTAATTTTAAGTGAAAACTGAAGCTCAACAAGTGTTTGAAAACATTGCAAAATGAAAAAGACATCAGATTTCACAACAAGCGGATAATACCATATATGTTTGGTATGCGCATCGACAAAAATAACAAAATAGCGAAAGCCATCAGAAGAAAACATAGGAGCAGGACCCCAAACACCACTAAAACTTAAATCAAGTGGGGCAAAAGTTTTGTCACCCGTAGGTCGCAATGACAAATGGGACAACTTGCCTAAAGGACAAGCTTGACACTGGGTAAGAGAACGTCTAGAAGTACATACGATTTTATTGCGGGAAACTAACAAATCTAAAATGCGAGGGGTTGGATGACCCAAACGACGATGCCACAGGTCGGCAGTCGCGGAGATGCAAGGAGACCAAAAAGCTTGAGGAACTAACGTGGCAGAAGACTCGGAGAGGACATAAAGACCATCATGACTCTGACCAAAAAGGAGAACTTCCTTGGTGACGAGATCCTTCACATAAAACATAGAAGCGTGAAATTCAAAATAAACATGATTATCACGGCAGAATTTTTAAACAGATAACAATGGTTTGGTAATGTGAGGCACATGGAGAACATTAGATAATGTAAACATGCGTTTTGGGGAATGTAACGTAGTATGTCCAATATGGGATATGTCAAGGCCTTTACCGTCACCAACATGCAAATAATCATTACCAAGATAGGGTGCAGAATCGGTCAAAGTTCCAAGATCAGGTGTGACGTGTTGATTTGCGCCGGTGTCGGGGAACCAAGACGCAGCAAAAACATTCCCAACAGCAAGGTGAGTAGAGGGCTGCTGAGTGTTGCACCGAAACTGGGAACAATGAGGAGTTGTGTCACCGAAACTGGAGCATATTTGGCAACGTACATGCTGCTGTCCAGACCACTGCCCAACGCCGGAGTTGCGCCTGGTCTGCTACCAGTGGTTTGGCCGCCAATCTGCTGCAGATTGGCCCCTGTTCTGGGGAGTGTAACGGTTGCTATTGGGACGCCAATTACCTCTAGAGCGACCCCTGTTGTGGCTGAAGTTGGGGCTGTGATGAGACATAGCATGGTGAGCAGAAAACTATGGTGTTGGCAGTAGTGGTAGCTGCTGCGGCAGAGAAGAAGAAGACAACAGAGAGGGAGCAGAAGCCAAGGAATGGAAGGAGTTCTTGTGCAGAAATTTATGGGTAAGAAGATGGATGTGAAGATCAGCATATGACAACGGTTCTGCCTTGGTTATGAGACTCGTTATCAAATCTTTGAACTAGCCACGAAGGCCACGAAACACATAGATATTGAAGTCTTCAAGAGACATTGGGCGACCAACAGCAGCCAATTCATCAAATAACGATTTGGCTTGCTGCATGTATATACTAACCGATGAGTCACCTTGCCGAAGGTCTTGAAAGGAGCCATGGAGTTGCATGATGCGAGAATTAGACGGAGAGGCAAGCCCTTTCTCAAGAGTGTGCCAAACACAATGCGAGGTAAAACAATCTACCATGAGATGCAACACATCCACAGAGAGAGAAGAGAGTAAAGCACTTAAAATAAGTTGATCATGTTGCTTCCAACGAAGAAAAGAAGGGCTGATGGTAGAGGAAGAACCAGCAGAACTGTCAAAAATATGAGATGGAGGACACGACACTGAGCCGTCAACGAAGTGAAAAACACCTTGACCAAGGAGATATGGTTTCATCTGCATTGGCCAATAGAGATAATTTGTGTTCGTAAGTTTCAAAGAAACAACTTGGTGGGTGTTTGATAAAGGAATGATAGCTGGAGTGTGTGTTCCCATGAGAGGCAAAGGAACGGTAGAGACTTGTGAAGAAGAATCAGAGACATGCTCTGCAAGTGGAGGCTGCTTTTGGGGATGAAAGACACCATCGGCAGCAGCTTGGGGATGGCTGACTGGTTGTGCTGCACCACCAGTGGAGAGAGAGAAGTCGGTGGCAGCAGTAGAATCCATGGAGGAAAAATAGAGAGAGTCGGTTGCAAAGAGAGGGAGGCAGAAAAGAGTTATGACGGCAGAAAGCTCTAATACCACGTTGAGAATAATTAGAAGGCTTGATCTAATGGTTAGCCAACCCTTTCTATATATATGTGTAGGGCAATATACAATAGCAATGGTGGAGGTTACCACACAAGAGTATGTCTACAATATTTCCTATATACAATATTTTCTATATAAGTACATTCTATAATAGTTTGCAAGCTACTTATAGTACCGGGTTTTTTTATTTCTATTTGAACTGATTCAGTTTGGTTTATTCGGTTTCAGTCTTTTAAAACTGAAACCGAACCAAACTGAATTTTTTAAAATTTTTCTAATCAGTTTAATCGGTTTTTTTCACGATTTGGTTTTTTCGGTTATTTTTTTTCCAGTTATCTCGATTTAATCGGTTTTTCAGTTTCTTTGCTCACTCTTAGCCGTCCCCAGGAATCCTTGCGACTGATTGAAACACACCTGCTCTGTCCTCATCTGTGTCTACGCCATCGACCACATCAACCGAGTCTTCCTCATCATCCCCATCCCCTTGCTCTAGGGATGTCTGAAAGTCATCCATGGTGTATGAAATAGAGCCAGCAATTGGGTAATGTAAAGGGTTCATCTCCTCTATCTTAACCTGATATGTTTGATTATTGAGTTGCAAAACATTCACCTTATCCAGTTGTGTACCAATGAGGATCCGTAATTATGATAGTTCAAAATGCTTAAGAGTAGTTTTATCATAATCTATCATCTGGCCAGTTCTTTCTAAAATCTTCGGGAGGCATCTGCAGTTCCATCGTATAATGGGTAGATTTGTTATTGTTATCCAGGCCATCTGATTCAAAGTCGTGTCAATCTCAGCCCAAGGGCGTACTTCCTCAAAAAATACATCCCAGCATTCATTATTCTTCCTCCATGATTCCATGAACATGTCTCTGGTATCAAAAATTATGAGGACCTGAGATGCCCCAAGAAAGCGCATTCCAGCAAAATCTATATCATATTGGAGCAGTCCAAAACGTATAGCAGAGTAATAGGATCCTTTTTTGACTTTTCGAAGAAGACATCTCTTTAGCCAAGCATAATCCTCTTCATCAAGGGAGAGTTTTTCAAAGTAGTCCTCTGGTCCAGAAGACACAGGCAGATGTGTTTGTTCCGCTTTTCCTTCACTGAGTACCTCTTTGTACTTCTTACATCCCTTTCACTAATAGTCACTCTTAAAGTTGTTTTGGGTTTTGATCTGGCTGGAGCTTTGTTCTCTCTTGGAATCTTTTTAGTGTGTTTAACGAAATTAGCCTTTAGTCTATGACATTCAAACCAAATATCATTCACGCTCTCTAGCAAAACTTTATCAAAAAAGTTATGTATTGTGGCAAAACCGAAAAGACTCCCTGATTTGTTGACACGCCTGAATACATAGAGTTTGAGTACAGAGCCTAACTTGTTAAAAGTGTTAGAGAATAATATAAATCATATCCTGGGACCTAACCTAAAAGCTTAAATATTCTGGGATCTCACCTAACAGCTTAAGCTTTTAGGTTGAGATGGTTCTTTGACATGGTATCAGAGCATTCTCTGATCCTTCTTTAAATTTTACAAAAATGTCAAACTCAATTCCATTAAACACAGACAATCACCTCATCACCATTAACATTGTTGCTCAAGCTCCTCTTAAACTGAATTCTTCCAACTATGCTTCTTGGAAAATTCAGTTTGAAACTCTTTTTGTTGGCTATGATCTCCTTGGTTATATCAATGGATCAAAGCCATCTCCACCAACAAATCTCACAGTTGACGGCACAACTGCTCCTAATCCTGCGTACAGTTTCTGGGTTAGACAAGACCAGCTCATTTTGAATGCTCTCATTGGCAGTCTCTCTCCCCCACTAATTTCCTTTGTTGCACGAACCACCTCTTCTAGTGAAGCATGGAATGTTCTCGCCACCACCTATGCAAAGCCTTCACGTGGCCGTATCAAGCACGTAAAGAACCAGTTGAAAAATCTTACTAAAGGCACCATAAACATCACGAATTTTATCTATTTTGTCAAGGCAAGATCAGATGAACTTGCTGTCCTTGGTGCTCCCATGGATATTGAAACCTTACTGAAAAGATTTTGAATGGTTTAGATGATGAATACAAGGAGCTTGTATGTGCTGTCCAAGCTCGAGATACTGCTATCTCTTTTGATGAGCTTCATGAAAAGCTTCTTCTCTCTTCAAACAAACCTCTGTTATGGTATCAGAGCCTTGATGACCAAACAGTCACGAGTTCAAATCTCACCATCCCCATTTATTTGATAAAAATTAAGCACAAGGTGAAGTGGGCCTGTGCAAGTTTCAAGCCCAAAGAGCTTTCACTTGAGGGGGTGTGTTAGAGAATAATATAAATCATATCCTGGAACTTCACCTAACAGCTTAAGCTTTTAGGTTGAGATGGTTCTTTGACAAAAAAAAGCCTTTAGGCGATGGTAATCAGCCCATATTGGGAACCCTTCAAAGTAAATTTGTGGCACTGAAATGTTAAAGGAGTGGTTATTCTGGGTTTTTGGGCTAGGAACATTGCGCTTGTGTATAGGAGGTGGTTGTTTTTTTGGGTCAAGGTGGCTGCTGGAAAGGGATTTTTGGTCGTTTGTTGATCCGTATGTTGTGTTTGTTTGAAAATCTGAAAAAGTGGCCACAGGTGGAGGAGAGGGTAGAGAGAAGGCAGAGCTTCTCTCAATACTGTAGTTATCTTTAAATTAAACCTCGTCGTATTATAGGAATATTGGACACAACATTTGTTACCCATAAATTATTATACAAGTAGGCTTGTGGTGAGCTGGGCTCATCTAATATAGTAATATTAAGTACTAACATAAAATCTTACCAAGTTAAAATTTGCAATGGTATTTTTTTAAAAAAAAAAATTGTATATTTTTTTAATCTTTCAATATTTAACTTTTAAACAATTAAGCTTTATAATTTGTTAATGTTTTCTTTTTATATGGTTATTTTAGTTGTATGACTTGTGTTGCAAGTTTAGCAAGTTGACTCAAGGTTTTTTTTATTTGTATTTTTTTTTCAATTTCATCCTTCAATATTAAATTCAACATTGGATTGATTATGAATTAAATTTTATAATTTATTTTAATTTATTTTCTATTTTATCAGAAATTATAGTTTATGATAACACTTTATGTCCTTACTAATGCACATAAAAAAAATCTACAAAAAATATCTAATTATTTATAAAATTATCATTATTTTTAAACTAATAACTATAAAGCTCTTATATTAAATATTATAATTTTTTCACTAAATTAAAAAAGAACTTAGCGACCATGCACCCTTTTAACCGAACCAAAAAAAATATAGAAATCCATATTTAATTAAGTTTAGAATATTCTCAAACTTCAATATCCTATCACAAACAACCAACTTTGATGTTCTGATCACAAACAACTAATTCCTCTCCCATTGCCAATATTCCATCTCAAACCTTTAACTAGGGAGTGTGTATAAGTGGAGTACTGATTGTTTTTTAAAGTGTTTTTTTTAAAAAAAATAAAATAAAATAATATTTTTTTTACATAAATATATCAAAACGATTTAAAAACATAAAAAAAAATAAAAAAATATTGTCTCACAGAAACACAAAACTACTTCCTGATCAGCTGGCTCTATATTGTCGCACAGAAACATGGTCTCCTCATACCATCGGTCCATCTCACTAAATCCGCCACCACCAAACTGCAAGTTTTCAACAGGTTGCACGGTCTCGGAGAAAATAGGCTGTGGACCAAAGAGATGAATTTCCCGGAAATCAAGTACAAAGTCAGGGGGTGAATGCGGATGCAACGCCATGCGCCTGATGTGATTGCAATTTTGAGGTTGTTGGCTGGTTGAAGTTAAAGCTAAGACGATTATTAGGGGTGTTCATTGTCTGGATCGGTACAGTTTAGATCTAAAAAATCAACCAGAAACAATAATTTCTTGAGAAAATGATCCACAATGAACTGAAAACCAGTTTGAATCAAACCGATTCAATTCGGTACATGGTAAAATTGGATACCGAATATCTTGACACCTGCAAAAAATAAAGGGATAATTTAATATTAACAGTAAGGATAATCAAAGAAAAAAAAGATTAAAACCTGCAAAATAAAATAGAAAAAAAAACTATCTAATTAAAGAAAGTTTACTTTTCAAAAAAAAAAAAAGAGATGAAACAATTATATAAACATGTAATCTAATTTCAATTCACACAAAAGAGCAAAAAAAGTCATCTCAGTGGCACAACATAAAAAGCAAAAGAAAAATTTGGTCAAAAGTGCATGAATGATTAATGTTAATTTTTCTTTTCAAAAGCTTCAACGTCGAAATATCTATAGAATAGGAAATAATAATGGGAATATAATAATAATGACCAGTCTGATTTAGTCTGGTTCAATTAGTTCTAGAGTTTTAAAACCAAAACTAAATTGAACCGAAAGATTTTTTATTTTCTAATCAATTGATTTGGTTTTTTCCTCGATTTAGTTTTTCCAGTTGATTTTTTTTTTTTTTGTTTAATTGATTTTTAATTTTTCTTGAAAATCACTAATGCTTGTTATACTGAAATATGATACCTGGAACATTACCTCTCTTCTTTTTTTTATAAAGCTTGTAGAGCGCATAATAATCCTGCACATTTGTGCATCCCTTGAGTTCTTTTTCATTCAAAGTATACTCTTGCATCTCCCAATCAGTTCGCTGTCCTCTTGGTGCACGGCCTCTATAGAAAACCAAGGTGTTTTTAACTCCAACTTTTCGAGAATTGCACACAATATAGCGAACTCTCCCAGGTTTCCAATACCCCTGTTTGGTTGCCCTATTTAACGGGAACCCTGTTCCAGTTCTCCTATACCTTGGACCGAAGAAGTACCATCGCCGACTCTCCGATGGGGATAGCTCAGGTAACTCCTCAGGATCCCACTTGTAAACATCAACATCGGGAATAGTATCAAACTTAAAACTATTCTCACATATCTTCCTCTTCAAGAAGTAAAGCACAAGCTCATCAGTCAGGTGAAACCTAATTTCAATGGCCAAACCTTGTCAGCAACACCAAAACAATGTCCAACAGACATTAATATGAATTCAAGACCTAGAATGCTTCCAACAAGATGTATTATATTAAGTAGTGATTTGAGAAGAGCAAATCCAAATAACGTGTACTTTCTTTAACTAGTGACATGTAGTAGTAGAGCTCATCTTTTTTCAATATTTTATTTCTTTTCCTAACAGGAGAAATTATTTTTCTAACTTTGTTAACATTCAGTTCTTATATTTCAGTATTCCCAGCTGTTTCATTTACTTGAAGTGGTTGATAAGTCGAGCTACACGCGCAGAAAAGAAGTAATTATTACCTTCTTGGTCCAGATGAAAACAAAACTTCCGTGAGAATATTCGTCCACCTTTGTACCTTCTCCTCGTTTTCCCTGAAATCTTCTTCATCCTTGTCAAAGAGAATTGTGTAACTCTCTGTTTGATCATCTATCTTTGATTGTTTGACATCATAAGAAACTGGAAAAACAGTGTCCGATCTCATCTCATCCATGAATCCGACAATCTTGACAAGCTCGTCAAAACAGTGTCTGCTCATTTTAGAGAAGGCTTTCATGTTCCATTGTGCCTCTTTTATTCCAGGCATGTCCAAGAAAATGGCTTCTATTTTTTCTTTTCCCTGTCAACCAAAAGGGAATACAAGTTAAAAACAAATACGAAGTAGAGATTGAGCGTAAATTAAATTAAACTTTATGAAATCTTATGGATAATGTTCTCTATCAGCTACTCACTGTGTTGTCCATCAGTGCAAGGCAGACATCCTCGTATGTCCACAATCTACTGCGCTTTCCAGGCTCTTTAGGGTCTTCACAACGAACAATTTCCTTACCCATTATCTGTAATAAATTATGCATCCAGACTTGATCCCCATAGACACTTATGAGAGATCTCTCAATAAGAACTGGTATTCCAATACCTGCATTGAATCCACAACTGTCAAGTATCCTTGTTATTCGATCTTTTTTAAACCCCTTCAGGAAACATGCAATGTCTAAAAATATTTTCTGATCTGATTCATGGAGACCATCAAAACTAATGCGAAGAACATCCATGATTTTGCAGTCAGGAATCTCATTCATTCTATTAATTGCACCTCTCCATTCAGGGATACTTCTTCCATACAAAAACGAACCTATAACTTCAAGAGCCAGTGGAAGGCCATTAGCATAACCCACAACTTGCTTGGATAGTTCCACGAAATCTCCATCAGGTTGGTCATTTTTGAAAGCTTTCTGGCTAAATAACATAAGAGCATCATCATCATTCAATTTCTCAGCCTCATAAATTTTAGCATCATCATTTCCAGTAAACACATTTTTATCTCTACTTGTTATGATAATTCTGCTCCTTGGACCAAACCATCCAGGCTCTGCAGCCAAAAATTCTAGTTGTTTTTTGTCATTTACATCATCAAGGATAAGAAGAATCTTTTTAAGTCGTAACCTCCGCTTTATCATCTCAATCCCTCTATAAGAATCACATACAGAAGCACGTTCCATTAAGATTTCAGAAAGAAGTTGTTCCTGTAAACGGCGTGGTCCATCTTTCTCAGCAAAAACTTCTCTGACATTTGCTAAGAAGCAGCTGCCTTCAAATTGCCAACGAATCCTATCATATAGTACCCTTGAAACAGTCGTCTTACCTATGCCACCCATTCCACAAATCCCTATGAAGATTGCTTCGCCAACTTCTTCACCTATATAGCCATTTAATACCTCTACACGAGAATCTATTCCAACTAATTTTTTGCTAATTGTTGGCAGAGTGACGCTTAGTTTGTACGATATGTATTCAGCAATTATTTTAATTGATTCTGATTCATTCCTGCATAGGAGGGTGCAAAACATTAAGCATGCAGCGTGCAGAAATCAAATCAAATAGTGATAATGGGAAGATAAACATTAGCATATTGTAGCTCGAAAATGTATGGCTGTTAGCCGGAAATTAATACACCAACCTTTGAGAAAGATAGGGCCCTGATAATAGATAGCTTCAAGAACAGAGAGGAAAGGGAAAGAATAAACTGAAAAAGGAACTAGGATTGTATTGATGCTAAGAATGATCCGTACAATAGCTATCTTATTGCCTATAGAATCACACAGTTACTACAGAAGCATGCATACAAGAACAAAAGCTAGGAAATAAAATATCCATTAAGTTTGGTTTTAACAGACCAAAAGGCAAAAGGAGTTCTATCATTTTTTTGTCAACCACTAAGTTATTTTTATAATTATTTTTAACAAAAATTTCAATTAAAAAAAACAACTTTAAATTTATTAATTTTCAAGTTTTTTATCATACTCACATAGCCCGAAAATAATTTCCTAGACTAACATAGTTTAATTAGTATCACATATGCGTCTCGCAACTCAAATTTTCTCTCTTTTACTTTGATTATTGTTTCAACCCATTTCTTCATGTTTCTTCTCTATTTAATTTTTTATTTGGTCTTTCAATTTTTATCCAATTTTAATATTAATTTCAATATAATGACCATTTCATTAAAATAAACTTATTTTTATTTAAGTTGGGCAAAAACATAACAATATTTTAGGCAAAAGTTAACTCGTTTTTAGCGATTGCATTTGAAATAAATATTAACTTTAATGCATATATTTTTTGTGTGCAAAAGAATAGATGAAATGATCATAATAATGGAACTAAAGTTAACTAAATATAAAAATTATGAAATGATCATATATCCAGACTCAACCAAAATGTTTAATTCAATGTTAAAGTATGAAATCAGAAATATATATATATCAATTTTAAAAACTTGTCAAGTTAAAAAACATAACAATAAAAAATGAAGGATGAAATCGCCAAAAAAAAATTTAAAATAATCTCACATAAAATAAATAGTAATTAAAAGAATGAGATTCAAATCTAATAGATTAAAAAATTAAAAAGTATAAAATTAAAAACAAATTTTAATTCTAAAAAATAATTCAAATAAAAAAAATCAATTGAAAGAAAATAGAACAAATATGAAAAAAAAAAAAATCAAATTGAAGGGTTACTGTACAAGTTTAGAAGGTCGGGTGTGGAATTCAAAGATAAAAAGAAAAGAAAAGAAAAGAAAATCATTTGGTACCAAACCAGAAAGAATTACTTCACACATGCCACTCAAGGAGGTAGGTCATGTCATGGTGAATTAGAAAACATCAATGAAGGCCTTTTTTAGGTGTCATAAGCCATTACCCGCTTAAATAAGAGAGAACAACTTACTCGCTTGTGTGTTTTACAAGCAAGCTAGCCACTTTTCTTTTCTTTTTTATTGTAAAAAAAAAAACAAAAAAATAAAAGCATGAATAAGCCCTTGAAGACAAGGTAAGTATTTTTAATTTTAAAGAAAATAAAGTTATTTTATTGCACCCTGGAAAGTGAAATCCCTAAAAAGCTCCTATAGCTAATTTATTTATTTTTACTTTTAATGGCAACTACGTAATTATACCATAAAAAAATACCTAACTACCCCAATTAATTCTATAATGACTATTGGCCCTTATAAAAAGATCTTATTATCCCTAATAAGTATTTTTTTTTTTAGAATGAAAAATTAGTAAATTCATTGTTACAATCCATTAGTAAATCAAGACATTTCTCAAGGATTTTAAATTTTTGTTAATACAATCGGTAAAGTTATCCTCTATTATTCTATAATACAATCAGGAAAAATATTCTAATGATACTAAAAATGTCTTTGTAATATTTACTTTTTCTAAAGATGCCTCAATAAATTCAATTTAGATAATTGAAATTTTATTATTTGATCTATTAAATAATAGAAATTAGCAAAAAGTTCAAGAATTTTTTTCATTTGTTTTCAATTTTTATTTTATAAAAATTATGACAATTGAGATTTGAGACAAAATTAAAGAAAAAGGGTCGTTAAAAAAGCTATTTAATGAATCAAAAATATATACTAATAATTATTTACTCAAGAATTAGTTTTGAAACTCTTGTTGTATTGTGATAATTTTGATATTTAATCACACGTTTAAATTGAAAAACATTGAAAAAAAAAAGCTATGATCATCATTGAAACAATACAGGCAGGATTTGAGAATAAGAATAAGTAGATAGATGATTTACTTATTCCGTATGTCCCAGCCTGATATTTTGGTCACCGTAGAGAGACAATCTTTCCAGATCTGGACCTTCTCCAAATTTTCCTTGAAATTTTGTTCATGCTCAACGAAGGCTTTCTCATATGTCTCTGAGGGATCCACGTCATAAAAAACTGGCAGAACAGTGTGCCCCATCTCGTTCATGCACTGAACAATCTTGACAAGTTCATCCAAGCACCATGGTGAAGAAGCGTAATCTCTTGAAAATATAATGACAGAAAACCTTGATTCTTCGATGGCCTTCCAGAGAGCAGGTTCGATGGTCTTTCCTCTCTCGAGCTCCCTATCATCCATGTATACATCGATGCCTCTCTGAGCCAGATTAGAATATAGATGACTGGTAAAGTTGTTCCGGGTGTCTTTGCCTCTAAAACTAAGGAACACATCATGCATATATAGTGGAGGAGGAGGAGATGAAGATGAGGTTATTCCTTGCGCGCTGGTGGATGCCATGAAAATCCCTGTAGCGATAAACTAGTACCAATCCCTTCTGGCCTCAACTAGCTCGCTTGGTTCAGCAATTGCTTTCCACGCTATTTTGTGTAAGGCCTGCTCCTGTGGTCAAACATGAAAGAGAAGGTAAGATCAAGAAATTTGGCAATCAAATCTACCAATTAGCAATTTCAAGCATGAACATTTATAATTCTACTTAGAAATCAGAAAACACCAAATTTCTACGAGTATTTCACGAATCTAGACGAAACAAACCGTGTGGTAAGTGTTGGCTAAAGAGGCGATCCAGCCAAGCCCAATATTTTTTCTTCTTCTGGTATCTTAGTAACCAACTTCCAAAGCCCTTTTCTTTCTTTTTATTCCAATGACTTCGAATTTTTTCCGGTTTCTTTAGGTCAAGAACACGTACTGGTAAGTTTCCTGGATTTTCTTACGGATCTTTTTCTTACACCGTAAAGAAGATGGACTTTCGGTGGAGAAAAGGCAAAAAGAGAAAAAGCAAAAAGATGGATACCGAATGCGCATTGGACAGCAGTGGCACCTTCCTGTCAAGAGCAGGTTGGGCCACACACATCACAATTGAGTTGATTCATATTTTTTAATGAATTTCCAAGTCAAGCATCTATGTTTAAAATAAATATTTTTGGACTTCTTTTGTCTCTTTCCCTTTGTTGCCTTCCTCTCCTTATATAATTCTGCATAAGAGCAACTCCAATAAGACATGCTATTTTTAACAATTGAAAATTTAGTATTGCCGCCGCCATAGCTTTCAATAACACTTCCGTTGGTGATGCCATTTTTTGCTTTCAAGATTGGAGTTTTTCTGCATTTCTATCAATACAAAAACCTCAATTCTTGATCGCGCTCGCCTTGTCAGAAACCTTAACCAATGAACAAGCCCCTCTGTCACCGCTCATTGCATTTTTAAGGTGGCTTGGTAAAAGGTAATTAAAAGTAAATCTTGTGGCGGTCTTGGGCTGGGATCCCTTCATAACAAAAATTTAGCTCTGAAAATTAAATTGATAAAATAGTTTTTTAAATAATATAAATATAGTCTATTTTATTTTTTGCATTCCAATGGTAAAAAACTATTAATTATATTTTAATATAATTATATAACTAGTTTAATTATTTATTATATAATATAATCATGTTATTAATTATACAATTAATATGAGTAATTTATAAAATTAATGAAGTAATATAAAAGTTTAATGATCTAATTTAAAATTTAAAATTTAAACTTTTAAAATCAAAATTTATTTATATTAATATTTTTAATTTTCAGTTTTATATAATAATATTAAAAATTTTAGGCTTTGAGGTTTGCAAGCTTTTTTTTTCTTCTTCTTCTGTCTTTAAAAAAAGAAACAAAAGCCAACCATAGATGAAGAGACGTTGGCTAACAGATATATATACTTTCTCGTTGTTTTTGGCTTTTGCATAACATTCATAGGTAGTGGGTCTTTTTTCTTTTTTTTTTCTTTTTATTATCTAAAAATTATATATTGATCTTTTTTATTTTTGGTATTTATGCTTTCACCCTTTTTTTTTTATTTTTCTTTTTGCCAAAGATTTTTTATAAAAAGTTTTATTTCCTTTCAATTTAGTCTTTCAATTTCAATTTGTAATATATTATACTTTTTAATTTTATCTTTATTTTTTAAAATTCTAATTTTTTTAATTGACCCTTTTATGACGGTTTTTTTTTTCAATTTCAACATTTAGTTGAAATTTATTTTGTTTTATTATTTTCAATTTGGTCTTTAATTTTTATTTTTGTTTCCTTTTGTCCTTTGCCCTTTTGTATAAGTGTTATTTATTTTCAATTTGGTCTTCAAATTTTTATTTTTCATATATTCCTTTTGTTGTTTTGTCCTTATTATTTGGATTTCTTATTTTTTTTCATAACTCTTTTATAAAAATTTTATTAGTTTTTAATCTCACCATTCAATCCAAGTTTATGGTATGTTATTTGTTTTTAATTTTACCCTCATTATTTTTAATTTTCCTTTTCGTTTGAGTTATTTTTATTTTCATTTTAACCCTCCAGTAAAAAAAATTTAGTTGTATATTAATTTGTTTTTTATTTTAATTTTCACCCTCATTCTTTTAATTACTATTTTTTTATTTTAGATCCTTTTGTGTAGTTAAGTTTTTCCCTTATTATGTTTTTTGGTGTTTGTTGACTTGATCCACTTTTTTTATCCTTTTATTTTCAATTCCGTGCTCCAATTTTTTTTTTTTCTAAGGTATCATAATCTTTTTTAAAAGAAATTGTGCAATTAATATAATTGCCTTTTTTATCATGTAATGTTATAGCTTAAATTGTTAATTTTTTTTTTTTCTTTAAAATACATTTGCACGCATCACCTAAACTTCGTTTTTTATAAATAAAAAAAATACAAACCCACGTAGCACGGGTTGTGCCTAGTGTATGTTTCTAAAACTCAAAGGTCATGTTTTCTAAATTGCTTTAAGTATGCTATAAAGAACATTCATCCCTCATCATAGTGAGTCAAACTATAACTCCATTCTTAAATACAATTAATGAAAATTATGGCTAGACTTTTTGATATAGTTGAAAGCCCAATAAGAAAACAAGCACATAAAGATAATTAAGGAAAGATAGCTAAGAATAAAAAAATAACATAAAATCTGAAAAAATCAAGGAAAAATAACAAAATTAAATCAAATAGTATAATTAAGGCATTATTTGAGATCTTCCAAGGCTCGGATCGTTGCCGCAAGCTAAGCAACTTATAAAACTAAGCCTTAGGAATTATCTACAGAAAGTTTAGTCTAATTCAACAATCAAATAAAAAATTATAGTTTTTTTGTTGTTATTATGCTAGTTTAGTATGATCAAGCGTTTTCTTAGGCTAGTCTTATCCTATTAGTCCATAAAAATATTTGATAGGTCATTCATAAAGTCTGTTTGAGATAGAAGTCTATCTAGCTATGAAAAATCTTCATATAATTGATCGAAACCCTCAATTTCTATTACCTCTACCACATCACTTTTTTCTATAATTCACCAGTGTTGCATCAAATGTCAAGTTAGGTGGCATCACCTCCTAATGGAATATAATTCAATTTTTTCTTCAAATAATAAATGTAGACACGTATTATGTTTTTCCTTCATTTTCAAATAAAATCTTCCTTTGTACACTAATCAAGAACATGGGATTTGGTTTCATTCCTTCATTCAATTAAGCAATTAATACAAAATAATCCCAATATTTAGTTTGGTGTGCTAAAATAAGCTATATTAGTTTCTTAATTAGAACCCTTTTTAGATACGCATTCAATCTTGTCAGTGCACCCGTGCTACATTATGGATACAATTCCAAAAAAAAATTGAATGATTCTAGGGGCATTTACCGGGGAAGAGCCAAAAGGAAAAGACAAAAAAAAATTAGCTTAATTTCATCCTTTATTTTTATAGCTCCAAGAAGAGAGTTATATTGGAAGCCAAAATAGCATTTTTATGTTAGAGAACTATTCTTATATATCGGTCAGAAGTAGGGGTGAGCAAAAAAATTAAAAAACCGATTAAACCGAGAAAACCGGAAAAAAAAAATAACCGAAAAAACCAAACAGAAAAAAAACTGATTAAACCGATTAAAATTTTGAAAAAACCGGCCAGTTTGGTTCGGTTTCGGTTTTATAGGCAAAAAACCAAAAAAACGAACCGAAACCCAAAAAAACCAGAAAAAACCGAGCCAAACCGGTTTGAACCGGTTTTTTCCCTAAAAAACCGAACCAAATCAAAACCAGTCGGTTTGACCCGGTTTCAGTTCGGTTTTGTTTTTTTAAAAAAATTTCGGTTTGGTTACTTTTTTTGATAAAAACCGAACCGAACTGAAAATGATCACCCCTACCCCTAGTCAGAAGAGCCTAAAGTTTGTTTAATAAATCTTTATGTAAAAGAGGAGTTTTAATTGGAGTTATATTAGTTAGTTGTAATTAAATAATAACTGTTTAAATGGTTTTTTTCCATTGGAGTGCATATATAAAATAAAAATCGTTATATTTACACTATTTAAAAAGCTATATTACAAATATAGCTTTTCTAAATAGCTTTTCTCCTTGTAGATGCTCTTAGATCTAGAGTTTTTTATGTGGATTCTTCGCATGTATGAAAATATGAGTTGTATATGTTACTTAGAAAGGCTTTCATGGGCTAGTTTAAACAATGTCCCTAGACCTCCCTGATAGTAAGAGGGGAAAGTTGGCATCTATGAGAAGTAGCTTGAATGGAGAGAATTGTGATCCTTTGGAGTCCGTTAGAAATTAAATTAAAAAAAAACTAAAAATGATTAGTGAATCACTATAGATTGTATCTAAAATCATTGTGGATTGCACTGTTTACGTTTTAAATTCGTTCTCGCTATAAATTTTGGCCAGTTTTCTTTCGCTGACTAAAAGGGCTTAAGAAAACATTGTAGCCACTAACTGTAATCATTGTGGACTGAATCACTATAGATTGTGTCTAAAATCATTGTGGATTGCATTATTTACGTTTTAAATTCGTTCTCGCGATAAGTTTTGGCCAATTTTCTTTCGCTGACTAAAAGGGCTTAAGAAAACACTATAACCACTAAGTGTAATCATTGTGGACTAGAGAAGTTCTTATCGTTTGAAGGTCTCCTTTTGTGTGGTTTTCTCGCGTGAAGTTGGAATTCCTGGAGATCTATTTCCCTATTGGTTTGTTGGTGTGAGATAAGAGTTTTTAAGCTGTTAGTTCTCGGTTGTGTGTGCTTTTATGGGTTAGAGTGTGGCTTTAAGGCCGGGTTGGCTAGTGGCTCTATCCAGGAGGAACATCGTCTTGGTTTCAAGGAAACACTATGCATTCTGAATTGATTCACTGTAGCTTCAAGCAGTGTTTCTCACGTGAAGTTTGTTCAATTTCACGACATGTTTTGTTGAATTTCTTCTATTCTTTTTATGTGTTGTTCGTTGTTGTTTTTCTTTTGCTTTAGAGAACAGAAACGTGGCCACTAACCCAGAAAATCTAGCATGATTTTAGGAGTCCTTTCTTCTAGATTGTATGTGTTCTCATTATGTTATATTAAATGCAGCACCCACTTGGTTAAATTTGGTTGAGAGAGCAAGTGAGTTTATTTGTGATTAGTAATTTGGTCAGATTTTGTTTATTGTTGTAATGATTCACTCATCAGTTTTAATTTTTTTAAAATTAATTTAATTTTCAATTTGCTTTTTACAGAATGTCACTTAACGGTGAAGCTTTGTTTATTAGGTGGCTTGGCATGGATTAAAAGGCTCTTTATAGTTCTTCTTTATACATGACTGGTCTGCTTGCATTTCTCTATGTTGGCACATTTTTTTTTCCAAGAATTAAGGTGTTGACATGCATTTGGGATGTCTCAGTTGAGGTAGAGAGTAGGTTGGTTTCAACATGCTGATGAAAGGAGAAGAGGAGTATAGTTTTAAGTTGTTTCAGTTGACAAGCATTTAATGCACGTTAAGATTGGCATGTTGCTGCCAGTATGTTGTACTGTTTTTTTCTTGAGCGGGAAATATGGAGACAAAATGAGGGAGTTGATCTGTTAGTTTAGTTCTGACTTGGGTAAGTGATGGGTTGTCCTATTGAAATGTTTTTTAAGAATTCTATTTCATGTCTGGTCTTAGCAATCACTTTTGTTTTTTGTTTTGTGACATCCAGTTGCTTGCTTTTTATCATGTTAGTAGGCATGTATTTTCCTTTTTTCCTGTAAAGATATATAATGCTTTAAGCTCTGCTTTTGGTTGTACTGGCTCATAACTTTTTCCCGGTGTTCTACTAGGACAGAGGTCAGTTTTTTAAGAACATTCTCTCCATTTCCTCGGCTTTAGTTTCAAATCAATTTGGGTTGCAAGTTCTAAACATGGTACAAAAAGGGTTGTTTAGACATCTCAATGCTTATTTCCAACTTTTTTCTTTCATGTGAAAGCCAAACTTGTTCATTGTCCTTCTACTATATTTTTAAGATTTAGCTCCTTTAAGTTGTCTTTAATTTTTTTTCTTATGCGTGTTACTTTTTCCTTTGTGGACCTTTGCATTTTGATTGCTTTTAGCTATTGACTTTGCTTTTCCCTTTCAAGGTAAATTTGATAACTAGCTTTTCTTATTTTTGTTTAAGAGACTATGTTTTGATACTCGAATCCAAAGAATTTTACATGTTGTTTTCAGTCATATGGGTTAAGTTGTCTTTGCTTTTGTTGAACGATCATTTGTAGCATTGTTTGTTGTCCTTTTTTTTTTAGTATTGCAGTTAAAGTTCATGTTGTTTTGTTCCCTGTTAAAAAAATTGTTATTTAAGATGAGGCATTTGAGGTTGATTGGTGCTTAAGATATGGAAAAAACAATTTGTTTATGGCTTTTTTCATCTGGATTTTAGGTGCTAATTTGGCTAATAAGTGGATTTATGCATCTGAAAATAGTTCTTTTACAGGTTGCTTTATCTTTTGTAGACCTTCTCAGAATATTTAATCATGTAGGCTATTGGTTTTGCTATCCACTTTCAAGAAATGTTTAACAAGGTATTTTCATGCCTTTTTTTTATTAGGCAGTGTTCTGGTTCTTAGTTGTTTCGTTCTTTCTACTAAATTTGTTTAAATATCTTTGTTGTTGTAGAAAGAGCTTAAGTTGAATTAATCAATGCTTATTCTTTGTTTGCATGATAGCTTGAGATTGGGGTGTTATTTTGCTTTGCTGGAAAATATATACTTGCTGATATGTGTTTTTAAAAAAGGTGCTCCTTGAACTCATGCTTAGTGATATGTGTTTTTTAAAAAGGAGTTGCTTGAACTCATATTAGAGGTTATTTAAAGACATACATTCCGGAGTGAAAGATGCTTAAGAATAAGAAATAACAATATGTTGAAGATTTTTCCATTTGGGCGTTAATTGCTAGGTTAACTAATGAAATAATTCAGGCAATCAAGGTTATTACTTCTATGCTTGAAAAAAGAGAATTAAATTGTTTATTGGTTTGACATGGTCATTTAATTAAGGTGTTGCATGTTGAATTAAGAATTTTTGACATATTGTTTTATTTTTCCTTGGCCTTTGAATTAAATTCCATATAATTACCAATTGAATTATCACTTTAAATTTCAGTGCATATGATTTGTGCCTGAAATGGTTTACAACTTTATGCTTAAACATTATTGTTTATTGGGTTCTATTTTCTCTGCATGTGTAAACCCCCAGTTATAATTTTTCTGGTTATTTAAAAGATGACAAATTTAACCAATAGTAAAATGGGTTAAATTAAATTAAAGAAACCTAAATCAAGATAAAAATAGTGAAATTAATGAAATGAAAAGTGAATATAGTACTAAATTATTGAAAAGAAAAATATTTGTGAGGACAGAATAAATACGTAAGATCAAGAGAGGTCAATATTCAAATAACAAAAGGTTGGGAGTTTATGTACAAATGATAAAAAGGGGTGTGAATAAATGTGAAATTAACAAGATGTTAGAATTATAAATATCATTCTATTTTCTCTCTTGGAGGGGTTGGCAAGAGTAAGAGAGAGTTTAGAGAGAAACTGGAGAGAATACATGTTGATGGCAGAACATCCGACAGCTATAACTCCACCTTCCACCGTTGGATCAAAACGATATTTGGATATGTTGTTCTCATCTATGTCGTGTACATTTTCACTGGAGGGATTTTCTATATCAGTCCCCGTTTGAGAGATATTTAGGGAGGAAAATATCTAGGAAAAAACACTTCTGGACAGTCTTCTTTGCTGTCTGTTTTCTCCTTCGGCCACCGTTGGATTAGGCTATCATTTGGATATGTTATTCTTACTGATTCTGTCTAGATTCTGAACGGTGGAGATCTGAAACAAACACTCGGTATAAAAGTTGTGTATCTCGCATAGTAGGTCTACAAGTTTGAGGTCAGTTCGGTTAAACCCATATTTCTGGAAATTTCACCATTTGATGAAGTTAATATTTGGATATGTTATACTCATAATAATGCATTATAACTTGACAATATGGATTGTTTGGAATATTACTCGTTTGTTATTTATGGTTGATTGAAACTGTTGTCAAGGATTGTGTTTAGAAGAATATTGTTCGGAAAGTTTGTAAAATCGATAAGAATATTTTATTTGACGTTAAGAGGGAAGATGGAAATAAATAAGATAAATTGGCTCTTATAAAGATATTTTTTTGACACTCTTAAATGATATGTGATATGGCCAGGGGTTGAGATAAAAGAGAAAATGTTAAATTATGGATGTTGTGTGAAAATGGAAAGGTTGATGAATCTGGACAGATTCATCTCCTGACTTTTGGAGAGAATTTGAGTAGGAGGATGAGAGAATTAGGATCAAGTTTCTTCATAGTAATTGTAGTTTTGGATGTTAGCGAACTAAGTAAATTGGTCTTGCTCAATATGGAGCTGTAGAACCCCAGTTATGGGTCATCAACCGAGATTGGGTCCTGACAGACCCTGTAAGGTAGTGTTTGTTGATGAGCAATTTTGACTATCTTAGAGGCAGAACTGGGTTCTCTTTCCTCAGAGAACTTGTAGCCTCATGTATTATCTTTCCAACAAGACAAATCTCGCTTGAAACGGAGCTCTATAACTCTAGATATAGTTAAAAATCTGATGAGTGTTTAGACAATAACAGTTCAAAGTTAGACAGTAACAGTTGGACAATAGCAGTTCAATGTGTAGACAGTAACAGTTCAATGTCTAGATAGTAACAGTTCAAAATTGGACAGTAACAGTTCAATGTGTAGACAGTAACAGTTCAAATGTCTAGACAGTAACAGTTCAAAGGTCTAGACAGAACAGTTAAATGTGTAGACAGTAACAATTCAAAGTTAGACAGTAATAGTTCAATGTGTAGACAGTAACAGTTCAAATGTCTAGACAGTAATAGTTCAAAGTTAGACAATAACAGTTGGACAATAACAGTTCAATGTGTAGATAGTAACGGTTCAAATGTCTAGACAGTAACGGTTCAAAGTTAGACAGTAATAGTTCAATGTGTAGACAATAACAGTTCAATGTGTAGATAGTAACAGTTCAAATGTCTAGACAGTAACAGTTCAAAGTTAGACAGTAACAGTTCAAAGTTAGACAGTAACAGTTGGATCGTAACAGTTCAATGTGTAGACAGTAACAGTTCAAAGTTAGACAGTAATAGTTCAATATATAGACAGTAACAGTTCAAATGTCTAGACAGTAACAGTTCAAAGTTAGACAGTAACAGTAGACTTTTACATGAATACTATATAAAAGAATTGAGTCATACAAACACTTTCACATTGAGATACTAACTCTGAAAATATACATGATATATGTATGTATGTTATTATGAGGAAATGAACATGTATAGAAAGTAACATATGAGTAATGGATGAATATGGATTCTCTGTAATATCGGCCTGAAGGAATGATAACTATGGTTGGATAAAGGATGACAACATTAATGGGTGTAATGAGAAAAACGTAAGATATAAAGAAAGAAATGATTGAAAGAAAGATTTATTAGCTATTGATAT